>OKSC01000032.1_pt1 | contig 146779 bp, 129 predicted proteins | sample 1601161 | NCBI WGS metagenome assembly OKSC01 (sample SAMEA3541552, study PRJEB24748) | human gut metagenome | biome: human gut; feature: human-associated habitat; material: faeces | place: China | collected 2012 | reverse complement strand
ATTTTAATTGTTATACTTTATAATAACTAGTCCGGATTTTTACCGGACACATATGATTGAGTCAATTATTTGATTATGAATCGAGTGTATGTTTGTCGAGTGCCGGCTTTTTCTTTGCCGGAATTACTTGTTGTATTGGTGATTATTGGCATATTGGTGTTGATAGCTTTGCCTAATCTGATGCCCTTGATTTCACGGGCTAAAAGTACCGAAGCTCAGCAACAACTTGTTTTTTTACACACATTGGAGAAAAATAATTTTTATACATACTCCAAATATTCTCCTTCTCTTGAAGAATTAGGCTTTGAGCAGCAACCTTTGGTTACGGACGGAGGACATGCGAATTATCGAATCGAAATTGTTGAAGCTTCTGAACACGGATTTAAAGCAACAGCTACTGCTGTGGTAGACTTTGATGGCGATGGAGAATACAATGTCTGGGAAATAGACCAGGATAAAAATCTACGGGAGACAGTCAAGGACTAAAGTCCAAATTGTAATTGATAGAAGTATGTATAGCAGAATCGAGTAAATTACTTTACAAAGTAAAATCAATGTAAGGTATTGTATTTTATTGTGTTATTGTGAGTGTTGAAGGAAAATTTATTGTAAGAATTAATGTTTGATGACGAAATAATGATTGGACAACAGCTCATTGAACTATTCCTTTTGATTCCAACTTCTGTATTGATTTTTTCCGATTTACGATATCGGAGCGTATCCCTGTTTTGGTTGGGATTGTTTGGTTTATCGGGTTTGTTTTCTGCCATATTGTCATTCCCATTAAATGGAATTATATACAATAGTTTGTTGAATATAATTCTATTGTGTTGGATGATTGGTGGCGTGTGGCTCTATTTGAAACTACGTTACCGAGGTCAGCGAAACGATTTTAATCAGCATTGTGGGTCTGGTGATTTAATATTTATGCTATTGCTAACTCCGCAGGTTACGTTATCCGAATATTTCATATTACTGTTTGGCGGTTGTTTGCTGGGCCTAGCATATTGGTGTATAATGAGGATCACAGCCCGACGAGTAGTGACAATTCCTTTGGTTTCAGCTATTGGTTCAATTTTTACGATTCAATTATTTTATCGTTTTTATACCAATTTCTCATGACTATTCCGGAACGTATACCGACTGAGATTATACAACTTTTCACTTCACATGAAGCGTGGAGTTATCGTCTTGTTCCGTATGCTCGCAAAGGGGATGGGTGTGTAAGTTGTGTAGGTGAAAAATCAAGAAATTATACAAATGTTATACAAGAAATTGAAGTACTATCAGGCTTTAAGATTGCAATTGAGCCGATCGAATCTAATGAATTATCACGTTTATTAAACAGCTACTATCGTCGTGATGATAAACAGACTGCCGCTCCTCATTTGACAGATCGGACACGAATCGGAAGTGGCCAAGGCTTTCTTATGGATTTGATAGGACAAGCCTTTGATGAGTATGCGAGTGATATTCATTTTGAATCATACGAAGATCGTTGTCGGGTTAGGTTACGAATAGATGGAAAACTCATCGAAAAATATGTACTTGATCGTGGTAATTATGTCTCGCTGGTGAATCAGATTAAAATTATGTCGGGTCTCGATATTTCAGAACGTCGTTTACCTCAGGATGGGCGTATTTTATATCACAGAGCAGACCGGAAGTTTGATTTACGTGTTTCGTCTTTACCGACTATTTATGGAGAAAAAGTTGTATTGCGCTTATTAACCCGTCATGCAGAACTGCTGGAATTGACAAATTTGGGGTTTACGGCACGGCAACTGTCCGATTATACGGCGGCTATTTCACGTCCTCATGGTATGGTGTTAATTACGGGGCCGACAGGGTCGGGGAAAAGTACAACGCTCTATGCGACGCTCCGACAGTTAAATCGTGAGTCGAGTAATATTTTAACGATTGAGGATCCAGTTGAATATACATTGGAGGGAGTCAATCAAGTTCAACTTAAGGAGGAGATCGGTTTAACCTTTGGTGCTGCTTTGCGTACGTTTCTTCGGCAAGATCCAGATATTATTATGCTTGGTGAGATTCGAGACGCCGATACCGCTGCCATGGCAATTCGCAGTTCGCTTACCGGCCATTTGGTGTTTTCAACTATTCATACGAATAGTGCGTGGGGAAGTGTCTCGCGTCTTAATGATATGGGCGTTCATCCATATTTGCTTTCAGGTACGTTGATCCTTTGTGTGGCACAAAGACTGGTGCGTTTGTTGTGTCCGGATTGTAAGCAACCTGCAGAATTAACAGAAGCAGAGTGTAATCAGATTTATGGAAAGTCAAAAGCGATAGCTCATACCGTATATTTCCGTTCTGTTGGATGTGAACGATGTTATTTTACGGGTTACAAAGGACGTAAGGCTATTTATGAAGTCATTCCCATAGATGAAGAGCTTGCAGATGCCGTTCGGGAAAATCGCCCAGATGTGAGTGTGCAATTAAAAGAGCGAGGAGTTACTACGTTGCGAGATGCTGCTCTTGAATTGTTCCATGCAGGGCAAACCTCTTTAGAGGAACTGTTACCGTTACTTCGAGAATAATTTAATAGCCATGCTGCTTATGAAAAAAATATACCTTTTAATATGTGTCGGGCTATTATGTTGCATTTGCGGAGATCTTCATGCTCAAAGCAGTGAAACGGAGCGTATCGCTCAGGTGCGAGCGCGTTTGGATACTTTAATCTTGCGAGATACTACTTATTTGAGTGAAGTGGATCTATCTGTAGGTCAAGTGTCGCTTTCAGAATTATTACGTTCTGTTGCTCAAGTTGGAGGTGTCAATCTTAGCGTACAGGATGGTGCCAACCTTTTGGTGAGTTGCAATTTTTCTCGCGCAAGAATAGCAGATTTAATATTGTTTTTATGTGAACAATATGGATTGGATATTCGTGTTGTGGGTAATATCGTTTCCATATTTCCTTATCAAGCGCCCATTGCTCCTCCCCCAGTGCCTTCGATTGTATATAATCGTGCGGATTCAACTCTCAGTTATGATTTGATTGCTGTCCCATTACGAGAGGTGGCTCGACGATTAACGGACAGTTCAGGTGTAAATTTGATCGTTCCTCAAACTTTGTATGATCGGCCAATTTCAGGTTATGTTTCGTCGATGCCTTTTTCTGAGGCTTTGAGTGTGTTGGCGGAAATAAACAAATTGGAGGTGGCACCGGTAAAAGGTAATGGTGCTTGGATGTTTGCAGAGCCAATTCCTGTGGGAGGTGGGCAACCATCAACGGTTCAAAATTATGTGAGACGTCGTCAATTTGCACCTGCTCAGCTTGCAATAGATAGTATGGGCCGAATTACGGCCATGATTGATCGAGGTAATATCTATGATATTATTTTGGATGTTTGTGAACAGTTGAAGCTGGATTATTTTTTTATTACTCCTGTTAATGCTCAAACCTGTATTTATCTGAAGAATACAGATGTTAAAACCCTTTTCGATCTTCTGTTGACAGGAACAGCCTATACGTATTATGAAGAGGGGGGAGTATATATGTTTGGAGAAGCCAAGCGAGAGGGGATTTTTTCAACGCGCATTATACCAATGCGTTATCGTACTGTGGATAAGCTTATTGACGTGATCCCTGAGAATCTGAAAAAAGGGGTTCAGATTGCAGCATTTGGTGATTTAAACAGCATGATTGCGAGCGGTGATCAGCGACATGTGGCTCGTGTTGAACAATTTTTGCATGAAATTGATAAGACGGTACCTCTGATCACAATCGAAGTGATGATTGTCGATGCTTCAAAAGATGTCATATTGGAAGCAGGGTTAGGTCTTGGTGTAGGTACTTCACCAACTCAAACGAGTGGTACACTATCTCCGGGTATTGATATGACATTAGGTTCAGGAGCTGTTAATAATTTAGTGGACAAAGTAAATGGTTTGGGGATTATTCGACTTGGCAAAGTAACTCCGAATTTTTATGCCTCTTTGAAAGCTATGGAAGAGAATGGAACGATTGAATTACGTTCTACTCCAAAATTGTCGACATTGAATGGACACGAAGCTGTACTTAGCAGTGGTGAAATGCAGTATTATAAGGAGACAAATAATACTTATATGGGTACCCAAAATCCGGTACAGTCTACTTCATATGTTTGGAAAAGTGTCGAGGCGAATATGACCCTTTCGATCACTCCTTACGTCAGTGAAGACGGACATATTACCATGACGATTGATTTGTCACAAAGCGAATTTACGGATCGCACGGAAAAAGAGGCTCCTCCTGGTACCACCACACGTAGTTTTCGTTCTATGGTTCGGGTTCGTAATGAGGAGATGGTTCTTTTAGGGGGTATTGATCGCCAATCGCATGAAAAGAGTTCACAAGGATTGCCTTTTATTGCTCGTATTCCTGTTTTGAAGTGGATTTTCGGTATGCATAAAAATAACAAACAAGAGCGCAGACTTAATGTCTTTATTAAGCCGACAGTAATTGAATAAAGGGTCGAGAAATGGGTTTGTTGAAACAGGTGCTTGGTAATTTGGTTGTGTTGTGTGTTCGTTTTGAAAGCACGGCTCAGTTCTCTGTGTTGCTGTATGTGTTAAAAGTGAATCGGAAAGGATGTCATATTCTTCGGCAGATTGTGCAGCCTGATACCAAAGTTTATAAGGCAGAATGTGCCGGCCATTTGGTTCTGATTGCGGTTTCAGGACATGGAATTATTACAAAGTCGACTACGGAGACATCGATAGTGGAAAAAGTAACATCCAATCCGGATCAATTTGCTTGGAGTGTATCGTCAGATGAGAAAAAAAACGAAACAATATCTTTTGTTCGTCGAGAACAACTCGTTAGTTTGTATAAATATCTATCAGATAATTATATAGTATGGGGGCGTATTCAATTTGCTCCATCAGTAGAAAACGATGCATCAATAGTTTGTAATGTTACAAAGACGTTTTATCAGCAGGAGTTAAAATGGCGGGTGTTATTACAACCTACTGTTCAAAGTAGTTTGGTTGTAAAGGTGTTATGCCGTCGTTTGCGTTTGCCGGTACTTATTGGTCTATTGTTGTTACTTGTGGGTAATACGTTTATTTATGATTCTTTGAAAGAGCGTCGTGCGAATCAACGCAGTGTACTATCGGCCCAAGAAAAGAAACAAGGAGAGACACAACATCGATCACAACAACGTATAGCCGTGATCAATGAATTTTCACATCGATTATCTGTACGTCAGGCTTTATTGATTGATCGTGCTGTTTCTCATCTTCCATTGTCGATTACGTTGACGGAATTAGCAGTACAGCCCTTGTTGAAAAGCTTAGAGGAAGGCAAAAGTCCAATATGTGCCGCTGAACAACTTGTAATTAAAGGTAAAACGGATGATGCAGGATCTGTTTCCACTTTAATACAAGGACTGAAATCTGAACCATTATTACATGCGGCACAACTCAATAAGTTGTCACAGAATCGCGATAATGCATTAATTGAATTTGAGATTACAGTGACATTATGAACAGGTTGGGTAGATATGAGGGATGGGCACGCTTGATATTATTATTGGTGGTCGTTCCATGTGTGGCTTATTGCTTTGCCTTTGCTCGAACACGAACCTTGTGGAAAGAGGTGCGTCAAGCTGAGCAAGAGATTGCACAGGCTATGCGAGGAGCTGATTTATCTTCCGTTCCATCTGTTGGACTTGATTCGGTAGAGTTGATTGCTAATGGAGGGGTACTTGAAAAGATGAAGCTGTGGACTCATGATGAAGAAATTAAAATTGTTCGATATACTCCGTATATAACGCAAGAGGGGGAGGATTTTATCTTGAGAACGGCTGAAGTCATATTGTCGGGTACGTTTATACCCTTATTGCGTGCACTGAATGATATGGAGCAGCATTTAGGTCGATGTCGTTTCCTCTCGTCTGAGTTTCGAATAGTTCGGCGGGGAAAACAAACCTCATTGCAATTGATTATTATTATTCAACAGTTGACCGATAAATCATTGTCATTATGAAAGTACAACACATTTTATCGATAATAGGGTGTCTGTGCGTGCTGTTATTGGGGTGTGACGAAATTTTTGAACAAGATATTGAAAATACCTCGATTACAGTGGTGGCACCAAAGCATGGAACACATGTTGCAGCAGGTGAAGTGATGTTTTTATGGCGTCCTATTGAAGGCGCACGAACGTATCGTTTGACGATTGTCTCTCCAGATTTTTTGAATGCATCGTCCGTTTGGGCAGATACGTTGTTAACGGTTGATTCTCTCCATAGTGCGGACAGATTTGCATTGATACTGGATGAAGGAGTCTATCAATGGAGCCTTTCGGCTGCCAATGGAGTGTATCAGAGTAAAGAGAGTGTTTTTACTCTGATAGTTGATCCCAGGCAGACGTCAGAGCCAGAATTAGATGATATAGAAGATTTAGGAGAATCTACAGAGCAGTAGTGCAACAGTGTAAGTGTATAGGTGTTATGCGATCACGTTCGGTGACATATACTTTATTGATTGTGGCTTTGGGGGTATGGGGAGTCGTGTTGTGGAAAGTCCTATTCTCTAAACCAGAGTCTGTAAATGTTGAGTTGCCGTCTGTGGTAAGGGTGACATCTCCACTGAATGAAAGTGATACGCTTTGGCTTGATTATCCCGATCCTTTTTTGAGAGAAATCATTTCAACAGTGAAGGATCAGCAAACAAATGCTGTAAAGGTAAAACACGCATCTAAGACTGTTAAGCAGGAAGCCCCCAATGTTCAATTGGGATGTGCAGGGCGTATTTGTAAGCGAGGGGTTAACTATTATTTGGTCTCGATTGGTGGGCGAGGATATCTGCTGCAGGAGGGGGGCTCGGCTCAAGGTTACCGTCTTCAGCGTTTAATAAATGATTCTTTGATATTGGTCTGTGGCGATCATACCTATTCTGTAAAAGTTCCTTAATTAAGTTGTAAAATCGTTTTGTCTGACATGCAACGTTGTAAGCATATATCAGCCAGTGTACTTGCTACGGTATTGGTGGTATCTGCTTTGATGTTGCTTTTAGTTTTTGGAGTATTGGCATTGTGGGAGGCTGATTTTGTTTTTTTTTCGCGAGCAGGATATGTGTCTCAACAGCGAGCTAATCTTGAATCTGCTTTCCTTTGGTATAAGGTTGACAGTACTTTAATTAATCAGCTTGATGATTGCAATAATATACAACTTTACGATAGCCTATCGGATAGCAGGGTGCATATTTCGATCTATCCATGGGGTTTGTATGAAGCTGTTCGAGTCCATGCGTCAGATCCTCGAATATCATCTGTAAGGTTATTCGGAGCGACCCATCCTGTGCCTCCATTGAGAAATCAATGTTGTAATTTATGGTATAGTACAAAAGGAACAACCTTATCCTTAACAGGACGCACTGTGTTGCATGGTTTTTTACGGTTGCCTCGTCATGGAGTGCAATATGGACAAATTCGTTCCGTGTTTTTTTGTGGTGAACCAGTTGAAACGGGACGTACTGCTTATGTTGGTACTCAAATGCCGGCTTTGCGTTACGATGTCAACAGGCAGATTGATCATCTTTTTAATTTACTTTCAGAATCTGGGTCATGGGAAGCAATGCAAGATTCTTTGGCTGTAGGTTTTTGTGAGTATCAACCTCGGTTGTTAAACGCTGAAGGAGTTTGTGAAAATATCTCTGTTGAAGGTAGTGCTATCTTGTTAGGGAATGAAATAACAATTGATAGTACGTGCAACTTAAAAGATGTATTGGTAGTAGGTCATACAATTCGTATTGAAGACGGTTTTCAAGGACGAGTTCAGTTATTTGCGGAGGATACAGTAATTGTAGGGCAAGAGGTGAATCTACAGTATCCTTCTGGAGTGTTTGTGCGCCGACAGAATCCTAATCGATATTTGGAAATTGGGGCTAATAGTCGTGTAGAAGGTTATGCCATCGTAGATGGAGAGGGTAATCCCGATGTGAAAAGAAAGAATTATTGTCAGGCTCGCACATCTGTTTTACGGGGATTGTTATGGGTAGATGGAGCCGCTCAAGTACAAGGTATAGTATCTGGATGTATCGTTGCCAATTGTTTGGTGTACTATTCTACCGAAGGGTATTATGAGGATATGGCTTATGATCTGACTTTATTGGAAAATCCAGCTACGGCTTATCCTTTGTGGGCATTCACCCCATATGAGAGGAAAGAGGCAGGATGGTTGTTAAGTGCGCAAGATTTGAACATATAGCAAATTTTAAGTACATGCAGTGATATAAGAAGTAAATTGATAAATAATGTGGTGTATGTTATTTCAGAAAAGAAAAAATATAATACATGGGCGCTTGAGTGATAAGCGGTGGAGGCGAGTACTGTCAAAGTATTTTTTGTCAAATCGTTTAAAAGCTGTTTCTCTTTTAGAAGCGCTTGTTGCTTCTGTTATTCTGTTAATTGTTTTTACGGTTAGTTTGGCCACAGTGGCTCGATTGACGACCACGTCAGCCAATGATATGATTTATGCTGAAGTTCATTATCGAATTCTCAGTGCGGTGCATGATGTTCAAAAAGGAGAGTGGGGGAACGGGACTTTTGAGCAAACCTATGATTGGGGCTCTATAAAAGTCCATATTGAACCGTATTTGTTTTGTCCTTTGTTACGACAACTTACAGTAACGGCCATAATTCCAGGTGTAATCGGTCAGAAAATGCAATATAGGTGTTTAATTGATTTTTGAATTGTGTTGAGTTTTGAATAATTCTATCATTAAAGATGCAAGTTAAGAAGTTATTCAGCGAACAGGTCCTAGCATCGACGTTGGTGGAGGTTTTGATATTCATGATTCTTAGTGGTATTGTGTTTTTATCTATCATGAATGGTTTAGAACTGCAAAATCGATTTCTCAATAATATTGCTCAACGTATTGTAGACCGTACCGACCAATATGCTGGTTATTTTCGAATAGTAGATCTCGTTGGAGATTCGGATAGCATGTGTGTCAACGAAGTTGGGGAGATAGCTCTGTTTCGTCAAGGTTATATATATGCGTGTGTTTTCCATGCGGATTCTGTATTGATTGTAAGGAAAGAGAAAAACATGGACACGTTATTAAGCGGTATTGTTGGTGTCGACGTAACTCCAGTTGCATTATATCCAAACAAAATTGATTCTTTATTTGTTAAAGTAATGAAAAATCGAGATTCGATTGTTCGGTTTGGTTTTGCTCCGAGACATGTGTCTGACTCTTTATTTGCACTTTTGGATAAAGCGGAACAACGGTATCGGTATAAAGAAGAAAAGTCTGTCGAGTCACTCTGATCAGCTTATTCTCGAAGCTATCTGTCTATTGACTTTTTTATGTATTATCAGTTGAATCGAAGCATTGGTTTAATAAAATGCCAATTATGTTGAAGACTTTTGAGGTATAGCTGTGATTGGAGAATTGATATTGTTGGTTTCAAATTATAGTGCGATCCTTTGTGCTTACATATAGATATTGAATATTCAGTCAGCCATTTACAGTATATATGAAACGAAAACAATTGTTGAAAGATATTCGTAAAGAGTCGATATTTAATGAATTACATTCCTTACTTGGCTCTGGACTAGATTTTAGTCAATCATTTTTATTGTTGATTGAGAGTGAACGAGATGATTCAATTAAAAAGTTGCTCGCAGAATTGTATGATGCAGTTGTTAGAGGAGAATCGTTAGGGTATGCGTTTGAACAGAGTGGCCGTTTTACGTCGTTGGATTGTGGTGTGCTGCGAATTGGGGAAGAGACGGGGCGTCTCGATCAAGCTTTGGCGTTTCTAGCAGAATATTATGGTAAACGTATTGCACAACGTCGCATTGTGTATGGAGCGATTAGTTATCCGCTAATTATTCTATTTACGGCAATTATTGTAGTTGTGTTTATGGTCCTTGTGATTGTGCCGATGTTCGAGCAGGTGTATTCACGTATGGGTGGTGAATTGCCTGCAATGACAAAATGGATTATTTCTTTTTCACAATCTTTCCCTACATATATGATTTTTTGTGTGTTGATAGTAGGAGGAATTGGGTTGTTGTGGAAACTATGGGGCCATCATGATCACGTGCAAAAAAATGTCTGTAGTTTGTTGTTGCGTCTTCCATTGATTGGGGGAGTGTTAAACAAGAACCTTCAAGCTCGTTTTTGTCGTCTTTTACATTTATTGTCCTCCTCTGGAGTGTCGTTGTTGTATGGGATCAATATGCTTTCTGAGATCATTACCTTTTATTCATATAGAATGTCATTTGTTCAGATTGCTTGTGATTTGGAGCAGGGTTTATGTTTATCGGATGCAATAGGGAAATTCAGTGGACTTTATGAGCGTAGATTGATTACTTTGCTGCGAGTGGGAGAGCAAACAGGACGATTACCTGAAATGCTGAAACGTGAAGCCGATACGTTAACTCAAGAATTAGAATATCGGCTCCGATCATTAGGAAATCTTCTTGAACCTATTTTGATTTTGTTGGTTGGTGTTTTGGTAGCTATGATTTTAATAGCGATGTATTTACCGATGTTTAGGTTAGGAGGCATCATGGGGTGATGCCTTTCAGCATTGTTTGCCTGATAATTGGAAATGATTAGATCTGTTCATTGGATTTATTTCTTTAATTGAGATGTAAGAGATTAATTTTTTTCATCGTTTGAAGGTATAGGTTATCTGATTGAGCTGAACTGGCATTGCCGTGATGTGTCTATTTGTGGCATAATGAAAATAATCTTAGTTGATGGTTGTGGTATAGTTTTGGGCTGTTCAATTTGTAATTCATTTGTTTATTTGTCTTTTTCATTTGCATCTTGTTCAATTTGTTCGCATAACCATCGTAAAAATGGTGTTCGTCCATTTTTACGGTTTCGGATTGCTAATAGTCGGTTGTAAATGTGGGGCAACTTGATGCCAAACATATTTTCAAATATGTACACAAGTTCTTTTATATCGCAGTGTCCTCCATTGATACATCTACTGACGTGTAATCCATAAATGATTTCTACCAGATCGATTGATTTACCAGACCATCGCATTTTAACGGCTTTATGGCCCAGTGAAGGTAGTATAGGATTATTTGTGCCAGATGTATAAGTTAACACGAGTTCTTCTTCATTTTTTAGTAGATTAAGTAATAATTCAGCCTCTTTGTGTGGAACTTCATGAAATTTAGTTGCCATTTGCAATCTGATCCGTGTTTGACGTAATGTGCGGAGTCGTTCCACAGTGTTTTTTTCTCTTAAATAGTAATTAGTCGATAATTTGTTGAATGAATTTATCAGCTGTTCTTGATTTTGCATTACAAGCAAATTCAAAATTTTTTGAGAGAAAGTTAGGGATCTTTTCATGGGGAGGCTGTAGGTTTAAGGTTTATAAATACAATATTTTATTGTATTAAAATTATGAAATAAAATATTAAATTGATGTATTTTTTGAAAAAAACTTGATGTAGATTGGGGAAATATGCTTAAAAGTGGTGCACCCTGATCAATGACAATACAGACATTCAATTCTTTTGAATGTCTGTATGAGTTGAATGTTTCGAATCTATCAGTCAGTATAGGTAATGCTGGTAATTTGATGCGATGATTAAAAGTGAGTAGGGTATTGCGATAAATTAGATGTTAGGCTCTTTAAAAAAGAGATGGTAATTCTATGCGATTGTGCCCTACAGAAGGATGGCTACGTAGTAAACAAAAAAGAGATTGTGATTATTATCACAATCTCTCGGCTTGAAGTGACACCGACAGGATTCAAACCTGTGACCTTCTGATCCGTAGTCAGAATATTGGTGTTTTTCTTTGTTTTTTGATATTTTCATTTTCTATTTCAAACTATTGTATTTCAGTGATAAATGTACAATATTAATTTTATATTACTTCATTTATTTTAGATTTATTTTTTATATTTGTTTGCAAATTGTTTGTACACGATCTGAATTTGCAAACAACACACCTATAAGCCGTATAGATATGTTCAGCTATTCAAAGGACGGAATAACGGTCTCTGCTATCCTTGATACAAGGCGATCCAAAAGCGATAATTTATATCCTGTACGTATTCGTGTAACCTATAGGAGGAAGTCTCAATACTATCCCACCGGGAAAGACTTAACTCAGGCGCAATGGGACGCAATGCCAACAACTCGCAATAGGGAATTACGGTCCATCAAGGAAAGCATTGCCAACAGTTTTGATATAATTCGGCAAAATGTTGAGGCCCTTGCCTTTGCTTTCGGATTTTCGTTTGATGCGCTCAATAACCGTTTAAAGGCCGGATGTAATGACACAATAAACGTTGCGTTCAGGGTCAAAATAGGCGATCTGCGGGCTAATTCAAGGGTTGGTAGTATGATCGTATATGATAATGTCCTGAAGGGCATAGAGCGTTTTAAAGGTGGAGAGATCAAATTTGATTCAATTACATCGGACTGGTTGAGAAGGTACGAACGTTTTTTGCTAAGTGAGGGGAAAACGGCTACTACCATCGGAATACATATGCGCCACATAAGGGCCATAATGAATGAAGCCAAGCGGGCAGGCATTATCAAGGAATCTCAATACCCGTTCGGGAAAGGCCGGTTTGAAATACAGGCTGGAGGGGGGCGAAAAATGGCCCTTACTTTGGAGCAAATAGGATGTATAGCTCGTTATGAGGACGGAAGCCAGACAACAGCAAAATACCGGGATTATTGGCTGTTTCTGTATCTGTGCAATGGGATTAATATGGCAGACTTTGTGAAGTTGAGGTATCGGGATATTGTAAACGGTGAAGTCTGCTTTGTCCGCCAAAAGACAGAGCGAACCACAAAGACCAGAAAGGAAATACGGGTCGTTATCTCGGAACCGATGCAGGTGATAATAAATCGATGGGGAAACAAAGACCGACAACCGGATAGCTTCATATTTCCGGTTCTTTCAGGCACGGAAACAGCGTTGGAACAAAAGCGAAAAACGCAGTATCTGACCCGGGCAATTAATAGGCGCATGGCTGCTATCGGTAAGGCGTTAGGTATTGAGCACATTTCAACCTACACAGCACGGCACTCATTCGCAACCGTGCTAAAGCGATCAGGGGCTAATATCGCCTACATTTCCGAAAGCCTGGGGCACCAGGACTTGAAAACAACAGAAAATTACCTCGCCTCTTTTGAGAGGGAAGAACGAGAAAAGAATGCAGAATTACTAACGAAATTTTAAACTTACTTATTATGACTGAAAGTATTTATATGCTCAATGATGTTTTCTTTTCGTATTTAGATGCCGTGTCCTTTTTCGTTAAAAGTATCAAAGAAAAATATCCCAATAGAAAGAAAGAAATATATCCCGAAGGGAAGGCCGAGGATGGTTATATAGAGGATTATACAAAGAATAACCTCGAGATTAATGAAAGTCTTAACATTATCCATAATGCAAAAATATGGCTCGAATTACAATATAAACATGAATTCTTCCCGCCTTATGCCTATATGGAAGGAAAAATTAACCGGCTCGAAGAAGAGTTAATGCACATTGACAACAGCGCGAGATGTGTACTATTGTCAAGGGCTGTAAGATTTTCACCAATTCAGCAGGTCCACAAAATGTATAATGAGGGTATGCAAAATGAACTCCACGATATAATCTTCTATGAATATCCAAATCGTCGCGAATCCTCAATGAGTTATGCGAATATATTCAATTCAATACGGTGGTATTTATTTAATATAAAAGAACTTATACTCGACTATGACTTGTACGACGACATAAGAGCAGATGAAGAAGATTTGAATATACTATTATCGTTTGGCGATAAAGAATTTTATGAATATACCGGTAATAAACCTCCCATAAGAATGAAAATGGCGGGAAATTCTCCCACTTACAAAACCTTGAAATCGACCTATCGCAGGGCGGCGGTAATGGCATTGATAGACAAATCAGGCCTTTGTAAAAACATAGACAGAACCAAAAAAGCAAAATTTGTTGAGGCGGTAACCGGTGGAAATATAAATGCAAAGCCAAAAGATACGGTGTCGTATGATACGCCAACCCAACAAGCTCAAGAAGAGGCAAAAAAACTACTAAAGGAAATAGGTGTAAATATTTAAAAATAAACTACTTAAAAATTTAGGAGCGTCCGACGTTTAGTCCGACGCTCTTTTTTTTTGTCACTTTGCACTGTAGCCGGATACAAATCCCGGGACGCCGGGAAAATGATTGTATAACAGTTAAAAATCTGTTTTATGGAAAATCAGGTAATAATCGTAACCCCGGTACAGTTGCGAAATTTGATCGATGAATCAATACGGAACATTCTCCCGAAATTGGCCGACTTTAGACGCAAGAATGAGCCAGTAGAAACGGACGGTCTTTCGATTGATGATGCGGTAAGATTCTTTGCTAACCAAGGAATACCGACCACAAAACAAAATCTCTACAACCTGGTATTTAAGAAAGAAATCCCATACCGCAAAGTCGGGCGGCGGGTTATCTTTTCCCGCAAGGAACTTTTGCAATGGATCGAGAGCCGGACCGTACGGCCAGCCAGCAAATCCGATGCGGCTTTAGCTCTGGCAAATAGTATTCAATCAAAAAGATAGGAGGGTCAGTAATGAATCGAAAAAGAAAGGCCCCCTATGCAGGGAGCCAATATACCAAAAAAGATCGCACGACCTATTCAGACCTACATCGCAAATGTAGGGGATTTTTCCTCACCGCACAACAATTCAGGGTATTTTCTTTACTCTCAGACGGTATTCCGCGATCTACCGCTGAAATATCTACCGAGTTAAAACTATGCGATCCCAGGGGATTAATCCGGGACCTTCGAAAGCAGGGAGTTGCAGTCTCTGACTTCTGGGTGACCGAAACATATGGTCGCCATTTCAAACGATATTTTATCAGAAAGGAGGTTTGCAATGAGTAGCACAAAAATTCCATCCCGTAAAACGTTTGCGTTTTATTGGAGTTTCAAAGACGCTATCCGGGATATGTCCGACACAGATAAACTTGCGATATATGAATCTATTACGGATTTCGCATTTTTCGGCATAGAGCCCGACGGATTATCGCCAATAGGTAGTTTAGCGTGGAAGCTGATGCGGCCTCAATTAGAAGCCTCTATACATCGTTATGAAGCCTGCATCGAAAATGGCAAAAAAGGGGCGGCGTTTGGAAAACTTGGGGGACGTCCACGCAAAAATAACCCCAACACAGAAACCCCAGACGATAACCCCAAAGAAAACCCCTTAAATCATAATCATAATGATAATCATAATGAGAATGAGAAGGGGGGTATAGGGGGAAAACGCAACGCCTTTTCCCATCCCTCTCTCTCTGAAGTCTCGGATTATATCAAAGAGAAAAATTACGCCGTAGATCCTCAACGATTCATCGACTTCTATACTTCTAATGGCTGGAGGGTTGGTAAAAACCAGATGAAAGATTGGAAAGCGGCGGTACGAACTTGGGCGTCTCGAGACATCAATAAACCAGCTCTCCAAGAGCCGGGTTTAGTTTTATCGATTTAAATCTTCTGAGAAATGGAATGTGAATTGCAAAAGATACCGGCCGCCGTTGATTTTGAAGAAAAGGTTATCGGAGCTATTTTGAATGAACCGGAGCATTTACCGGAAATAATGTCTTTTCTTACGCCTGAATGCTTTTATGAGCCGATCAACGCCAAAATATTCGGAACTATAGGCGCAATGTACGAAGCAAACGAGCAGATCGATTTGTTTACCGTAATGCAAAGGCTAAAAACAGACACAGAGCTAAAAGAAGCGCGGGCGGACATTCGGATAATTAACTACACACAGCAAATAGCCTTAGGTGTTAACCTGAAATCTTATGCTATAGTCGTCAAAGAGATGTTTGTACGCCGAAAGTTGATTATCTCATCGCACCAAATAGCCGCTATGGCAAACGATCTGAGTACCGATCTCAGCGGCGTTTTGGATTTCCAACTAAAAACAGCCGATTCAAGCAACGAAATTGCATTAGGCAGTAGTGGAGCACGCCATATTGCTAAAACTCTCTCGGAGGCCCTGAAACAGGCTGAAAATAAGCAAATAGCCGCACAGTCTGGACAGAAAACAGGTGTTGCCACCGGCTTAACCGATTTAGACCGTATAACGGGCGGTTGGCAGCCCTCGCAGCTTATAGTGTTGGCGGCACGCCCTGCAATGGGCAAAACGGCGTTAATGCTTCACTTTGCAAAAGAGGCTGCCAGAGCTGGGACTCCGGTTTGTATTTATTCCCTGGAAATGTCGGATATTTCCCTTGCAAACAGGTTGCTACTTTCTGAGTCTGACGTTGAGGCGTGGCGATTTCGTTCCGGACAATTAATGCCCGAGGATTGGAAACAGTTGGAATCAGCTGCCTCAACCCTTGAAAAACTGCCGATCTATGTGGATGATAACCCTGTAGTCTCGATGCGTTATATCAAATCTCGTTCAAAGCTGATGCAAAAAAAGGGGCGATGCGGGTTAATTCTCGTAGATTATCTCCAGCTGGCGGATACGGCGACAGATAAAAAAAATAGAAACCGAGAACAAGAGATCGCCCAGGCCAGCCGTCAGGCCAAGATCATCGCCAAAGAGTTAAACGTGCCGTTTATTCTTTTATCTCAGTTGTCCCGCAGCGTCGAGGGACGATCGGATAAAATGCCGGTACTCTCCGACCTTCGAGAATCGGGAGCGATTGAACAGGATGCGGATATAGTGAGTTTCATATATCGCCCGGCGTACTACAAGCTGGAGACGATCCAGACGGAAAGTCTTGGAATAATATCAACCGAGGGTCTGGGGGTTATTGCTATCGCCAAACAAAGAGACGGCGCAACCGGTCAGGTTGTATTTCGGCATAATCAGTCAATGACAAAAATAGCAGACTTTAAACCAGGGGAAACTTACACCGCAAAAAGTCCCTTTTAACAGCGGAAGTCAAAAACGCGTTCGAACTGGTCAATACAAACACATTTATAAAATCTTTTAAAACGAACATTAAAATGGAAATTAAACAAACTTACAAGTACAAAGATGCTGACGGAAAACTGATTGCAAAAGAAATTAGTTTAGAGTTCCGGGAGATCGACCGCTGTCGCCGCAACGATCAAAAGCTGTTCTACACAGCTATGCGCCTGATAAATGGCGGATCAAAAGACGATGCAGGGTTTGAATTTTCACCCGTCGAGGGTATGGGCGAATTGTTTATCAATGCCTTAATTGAAAAGGGCCCTGATTTTAACGAAACAGAATTTACATTGCTCAAAAACGATGTAGTGGCTCTGTATCAATTGAACAGTGAGATTTTTGTAAAACTGATTGTCCCTTTTATAACGACAAACTTGCTCGCCTAAGCGAGGGCGTGCAAGTATCCGTTACACGGAGTTCCGAAGTAGTCGAACAGTTCATGCGTGAAAATTTCATGTGGTTTAATTATTTGCTTTTTGCAAGGTTATTCCATATGAGTAGAGATGAATTTGAGACTATGACAGAGGATGAAATATTTGCTACGATCGCATATATCAAAGAAAACAAACTGATTGAAAAATGATCGATTACGGAGCTAAAATAACCATAACGGGTGATGCGGCTGAAAAGTTAAAGCGGATTGCTGATATTTCGAAAGATGTGGAGGCATCTGCAGCTAAAGCTGGCACTACTGTAAAAAGAGAGTTTCAGCAAGTAATAAAGACCCAAAGAGAGGTTATTACTGGGCTGGAGGCTGACTATAAACGATTAAAAGCAGCAGCCGAGGAAGCCGCTCCAGGCATGGCTAAGTTGTCAGCCATGCAAGCGGCTACCAGTGCAAAGAATGAGCTGAATTCTGAAAGAGAGGCTTTGGTATTGCTAAATGAAGCACGAGACCAGGCGACAAATAAAACAATATCACAGAATTCGGCTATTTATGGTTTAGGAGCTTCCATGCGAGGACTGGTAGCGTTATATACTGCTGGTGTAGGTGTTGTAGGCTCTTTCACAACAGAAAACGAAAAATTACAGCGGATTCAAGGGCGATTATCTCAGGGATTGGCTGTATTAGTCGGACTTGAAGGAGCCTCCGAGGCGTACAAACGTATGCAGGCAAAGGGTGTTGGTATCTTAGTGACTGTTACCAATGCGTGGCGTACTGCACAAACTAAACTTACAGCGGCTTTGTGGGGATCAAACGTTGCGGCTAAAGCGTTGATGGGTACTGTTACACTTGGTTTATCTGTTGCTATTGGATTTGCCATTTCGGCCATTGATAAATATCAAGAGAAGCAGCGCAAGGCTCGCGAAGAGTTGGAGTTAGCCCGTAAAAAGCAAAAGGAATACAATGATTCTGTTGCTCAAACGGCTGCTGAATCTATAATGAGCTACAAAAAAATGCAATCCCAATGGGAGAAATTGGGAGATAGCATGGATAAAAAGCAGGAGTTTATCAAGAAAAACAAATCTGCATTTGAAGAGTTAGGCGTAAGTATTAACAAAGTATCTGACGCTGAGAAATTTTTTACACGTGGCGAGGGTGATTTTGTACAATCGATGATGAATCGCGCTCGGGCGATGGCAGCGATGACGATGTCTCAAAATTACTTACAAGAGGCATTATCTGCACAAATGGATCGGTTGCAACAAGAAGAAATATACCAAAACATCCGCAAAAATATGGGGAAACCTACAGAGCGAATAGAATCTGCCCTTAAAAAACATACCGCATCTGAGTTATTAAAAAATGGTGGTGTGATTAAGGTTTCCAAATCAGGCGATACAACATTTGACAAATATTCTCCGAATGAAAAACAATATCTACAGAGCATAATAGATATTCAAAAACAGGATGAAAATTTACGTCAGGCCATTCAAAAGGAATCTCAAGCTATGCGTAAAGCTAAATCATTATTTAATGCCAATGTTGATCTTGCCGAATCCGGTAATGTTTCAAAAACTTCCTACATATCAGCAGATGCTACCTCTTCATTGTCAGGTCGTTCAAGAGGTGGCAGCCAATCAAAAGCGATAACAATCAATATCACTGCACCCATCGTTCAAATCGACTCAACCCACATTGATAACAAGCAATACACAGCACAACAGATTGGCGAGATTGCCGCAAAAGAACTCATTAACATTATGTCTCAGGTGGCTGTTCAGTAACCGTTTCGGCATAACCGCACGTACGGGAAAAAATCGGAAAATTTGAATGCTATAAAAAAGAGAAAAAATGGAGACTCAGATCATATACGGGAATTGCCCCAGCAAATCGAACTGTTACAAAGTTGTTTCGATAAATGGTCATTCGTCGCTATCGAAAACGAAGGCTCTGAAAGATTACGAAGATAGTTTCTTTATTCAGTGCGACAAATATCGCAACGTCTGTATATCGGTCTATTTTGAGCTTTATTTAAGGGTATATTACCCCTCCCAGCGTTCCGATCTTGATAACGCACTAAAAGTCGTTTTAGACTGTTTACAACGGGTTGGGGCAATCACCAATGACAATAAGTGCGTGAAGATCGTAGCTGACAAGTTTCTTGACAAAGAACGTCCCCGAATCGAGTTCGAATTAAAAACAGCGTATTGAAAACAACAATTAAATACAATTGATTATGGGACAACCAAAAGGAAAAACAGGAAACCCCCACGGACGCCCCAAGGGCAGCCCGAACAAAGCGACCCAAGAACTGCGGGAATGGATTGCAAAGTTAATCGACGATAACCGGGATCAGATTCAGAAAGACCTCAAAATGTTAGAACCGAAAGAACGTTTGCTGGTCCTCGAAAAATTTATACAATACACTTTGCCGAAGCCTATATCCATAGATATGAAACACAAAGACACGGAGATTGATTGTATCATAATGGCCCCCGAGGATATGAAGCTATAAAAGACCTCGAAACGCAACAATAATAGAATAGCCACCTATACGGGTGGCTATCTTTTTACTGTTTCGTTTTACGGCCTATACGTTATCTATTTCTCTTCTTTCGTGTCCTCTAATTGTGCCGTTTCTTTACCGGACAATACTTGTTTAGCGTTAAGCGGGGAAATTACCGAATGTCCTAACTGGGACTCCAATTGATTACGTGCTGCTTTTGCGACACTACCTCCACTCTGAGCCACCTTTACGTTCTGATGGAAACCTTTAGGCTGTTGTTGCTTTGAGATCTCTGTTACAGCAGCTTCGGCGAGAGTATTAAGAGCCAACTCAATATTCGTCATATTATCCCGTAAATTCTCTTTTTTAAGCCCCTTGTATTGTTTGTAGGCTTTAGTCGTACGCCCTGCCCATTCCATTGTAATAATGTCGGTAAGCGTAGCGTATTGCTTCCCCTCGATACCTCGGCGTTGCCATTCGTCGGTCAGCTCCTTGCGTACCTCCATACTCTTCAATCGCTGGTTGATCCAGTTGTCGGAATATCCCAGGCGCTTGTAGTCGGTCATTGCCTGCCGGATGGACAATTCCGGATCCTGCATCTGGTCAAGTCGATCGCTGGCTACTTGTGCCATCCATTGCTTGAACGGCTCGGCCTTCGGAGAAGGGATCGACTGGATCAATCGAAAAAGCTGCTCAGTATCTGCTACATCCGTAAGGCGCATTTTTCCGTCGGAGGCGGGTAATTTCAAACGGTTACAATTTGTAACGGTTTCGTTTCCCTCTTTTTTTAGCCTATTTTTCAATACCTTCCAATAATTGTTTGGATCTGGGCTATCAGTCAGAATGCCTACTACATCAACAACCGAGAAATACCAAGTCTCCGTTTCGTCGTCCCAAAGGGTCCGAACCTTCCGCTCTTCGAATAGCTGTATGGCTTGTTTCTGTGTCATAAACAATCAGTATTAAAATAAATTATTCTGTCTCTGCCTTTATGGTTATTGATTTGCCACAATGCGGGCAGGTGATCGTATTGGTAGCCTGGGGCGCAAACAATTCGGGAACTGACACACCAAGAGCGGCGGCAATTTCTTGAAGCTTGCCGACGGTAGGATTTCCCGAAACGGCAGCGTACAGGGCTTGATATGTTACCCCCATTTTTTTTGCAAGGTCTTGCATGGTAAGGCCTTGATTTTTACAAATTTCCTGAACTCGCAACATAATGTCAAATTATAGTTTGATGCAAATGTAGTGATAAGTTTCAATATATATATTGAATACAGAATAAAAATATAAAAAAATAGCTTGAAAAATTTTCCCTAAACACTTGTATGTATCAAATCATACTTTTATATTTGCATTCAGAAAACAAAACATAATTTGAATATGACAACAACGATATTTAACGAGCTTACACAGATCGCAATCAAGGCAGCAAATTATTTAAATGGCCTTTGTTCTGATAGTGATACTTTCCAGCTTGATGGTGAAACCCTTTCGGCTGTGATCAAATACAACGCAGATACAAAGTGTTTTGCTGGTGATTACTGGACGGCTCCGGGATCAGTTACCGAGAATGAGACGGTAACGGTTGAGGGTGTTTATGATGAGGATTGGGAGAACAACAAAGAATATACCGAGTATCTGCAAAAACTTTTGAACTAACGAATATCAATGGGCGGCCTCAACAACCGCCCTATAAACCAAAAAACACTATGAACAAACAGGATTTATCGAAATTAATGCGCCGGGCGTGGGAACTATTCCGGACAACAGGCAAAACCTTTTCGGCCTGTCTGGTGAAAGCCTGGGAGTTTTACCGATTGACAAAGCGGATGAGAGAGGGGGGCGTTTCCTTTTGTTACGAGAAGGCAAACGGAGACACACGAAAGGCAAAAGGGACATTGCAAGGGATTGCTCCACTGATCAAGGGATCGGGCCAGGATTCGCCTAAAACCTTTCGTTATTTTGATGTTGGGGCGGGAGGATTCCGCTCTTTCCGAATTGAAAACCTTATAACTGTTTATTGATATGAAAATCGAAGATCTGAAAAACGTTAAACTGAGCAAAATGACAGCCGGGTATCTGGCGATATTCTTAAAATTGGGCGAACTATATGGCGAGGCCTCTAATGTTACAGAGCTTGATTACTCAGGCCCGGAGGCAGATAAAATAAATGAGGATTTTTATGAGGCCATTAACAAGGTAGGAGAGGAGGTAATGAAACTGGTTGTATCATCAATTCAAAATAACCTTTGGGATCTCAACAACAGTTCCGAAATATAACCCTTTAACACACGTATCTACCCAAGACAAAGAATTAGACTGTTATGACAGAAACACAATATAGAGTAGTTGCGGCCCGGATCGTATTTCAATGCCTGAAGCATAGGCGATTTATCTACAATGCGATTTTTAACTTTGATACATTCAGGCTAAATTTGACGGTAAGATACACCGGGGGCCGCCGGTTCTGGATTATCAAGGCTGACAAATTCAAGATCGACACCTGAAAATAACAGAATGTGCCGAAACGGTATTTTTCAACCCTGAGAGGCTTCTGTATTACCTCAATTAATCCATATCAATAGGAAAGTTGTTTGCAAATTGTTTGTACGCAAAAAATAAGGGGTTGCGATTTTTGATCGTAACCCCTTGATTTTGAAGTGACACCGACAGGATTCAAACCTGTGACCTTCTGATCCGTAGTCAGATGCTCTATTCAGCTAAGCTACGGTGCCTTTCGTTTTGCGAGTGCAAATATAAGTCGAAAAAACATTTCTGGCAAATATATTCTCGATTTTTTTTGAGTTTTTTGCTCGTGACCGAGCAGGTGATTCCTTAAGTAATTGTCCTAAAGTTAGATCTCGTTTGGGATAAGTGGTGACTTTTTTAGGCAAATTTTATGAGAAATCGAAATTGATTCTACTTTGAATCAGTTTCTCTGCGTGTGGTCCTATAATTTGCCTGAAAAATCAAACCTATTTTTTCTCTTGTTTTTGCTTGGGTGAAGCTGGTTGGTCTAACAATTCTGCCAATTTGTTATATAGGTCATGTCCCATGAGATTGCGAGCAACGATGGTACCGTCTGGACCAATCAGTACATTGGAAGGGATGGAGCGGACGCCGTAAGCCTCTGCTGCACTACTCTCCCAAAAACGGAGTTCGCTAACATGTTTCCATGTGAGATCTAAGTTGGCAATTCCCTTTTTCCATGCATCAGCATCTTTATCGAGCGAAACGGCATAGATGTCAAATCCTTTAGGTGCAAATTTTTTATAGGCTGCGACCATGTAAGGGGCTTCTGCACGGCATGGACCGCACCAAGAGGCCCAAAAGTCCAAAAGTACGTATTTATCCGACCCGATTAAAGAGGAAAGAGCCAGAGGATTGCCTTGTTGGTCGGGTAGGGTGATGTCTGTGAAATGTTGTCCGACAGCTGTCTTTTTTTGTGCATCGGCCATGCTGGCAACCAGTTGCAGATAAACCGATTGTTGAATTGGTTCGTCAAAAGCGGCTACAGCTGCGTACAGCTCGTCGTAGTTCATGTAGTATGAGAGTTCCCGATAGAGAATGTAGGCTGCAACGACGCTGTTGGTATGTCCTTTGACGAACTCCATCCGTTGTCTGTTGACTAAATTTTCAAGAGAGTCACGGCCGGATGCTGTGGCCAATGCTGCAGAATCTGCGTAAATAACCTTTTTCGCTGAGTCGATTTCCGTTAAATAGGCGCGATACAAGGATTCTGAGGTTGAACCGAGTACATTGATAGCTTCTGGGTCGTTTGCTGAACCATGGATCGTAATAGGGCTGTTTTCAAGGAAAAAACGCAACAGTGGGCCGGATTCAGTTTCAATAGCTGCAAAAATAGGGAGCGCTTGGTTGCCTTTGAAAGAGAAAGTTCCGTTGTTCGCCTCGGTAGAGTCGATCCGTTGAGGCATTTTACCTTCAAAAACGGTTAAATAAACTTTACCGCTGAGACCGGCAATTTCTCCGGAAATGGTGTAGCCCTTTTGTTGTGTTTGCGATTGACCGCAAGCCACTATGAAAATGGCTACTAATCCTGTGAATAACAATTTGATTTTCATGGTAAATGTGGTGTCAGTGTTTGGATTTCGTGTGATTAATGAAAATTGATATTTGAATAGTTATTTTCAAATATCTTTTTTCTTGTAAACGACTGTGTTGTGAGGTTTATTTTGTTGGAAGTAAAGAGTTTATTTGTCACCCTTGACCCGACTGGGATTTGAGGCAATAAATTCAGCCCAGCTTTTTGAACCGGATCGCCCCCCTCCGAGTGCCTTTTTTAGAGGGGAAGTGTCGATACTGGCGATAACAGAACATTGGAAATGGTGGCAGACGGCCACCGCCAAACCATCTGTCGCATCAAGGCGTTTGGGCAATTCGTCGAGTTTAAGCATATTTTTGAGTATGGCTGCTACTTGCTCTTTGGAAGCTCCTCCTTGGCCTGTAATGGCCTGTTTGATGCGACGGGGAGCATATTCCGCAACCGGGCAGCCTTTGCTCAATGCGGCTGCAATGGAGACGCCTTGTGCCCGACCCAGTTTCAGCATACTTTGGACGTTCTGACCGAAAAAGGGGGATTCGAGTGCCACTTCGTCCGGGCGGTACTCGTCAATGAGTGCGCAAACCCGGTCAAAAATATGCCGCAGTTTGGCATATGGATCCGAGATACGGTGCAGATCGATGATTCCCAGCACAACACAGTGCATGGTTTTGCCGCATACCTCAATGATACCGTATCCAGTCACGTTGGTACCCGGGTCTATACCCAGAATTGTTTTAGACTTTTTAGTTGGCATGGGTAAATAAATAACCGCCGCCGATTATCTCGGCGACGGCAATATACATATTAGCATGTTGAATGGACTTTGTATTAAGAGCATTCACATATGCATTGACTTAAATTTACACAGAGATCACGAATCCTTGTCGCCTATAGTTCGTTTGGGGGATTGTTTCTGTCAATTCAAGGTTGGTTCTGTTCAGTTTACTCTTTTTCAGCAAGTTTAGCTTCCAGTTGAGCGATCTTTTTCTCGAGTTGGCGAACCTGATTGTTCATGTCAGGAAGTTTGCGGAACATGGCATGTGAACGGTGGAATTTGATACCTGGCATAACCGGACTGCCCATATAACCTCCCGGTTCGGTTACGTCGTTAGAGATACCCGATTGGGATGCAATTTGGACTTTGTCTGCAATGTGCAGATGGCCTGCAATGCCCACTTGTCCGCCGAACATGCAGTGGTCTCCGATGTGAGTCGAGCCGGCCACACCGAACTGGGCTGCAGCTACGGTGTTTTTACCGATCACCACATTATGTCCGACCTGAATCAGATTGTCGAGTTTGGTGCCGACCCCGATGCGGGTTGAACCCATCGTTGCACGGTCGATACAGGTGTTGGCGCCGATTTCGACATTATCTTCGATGACTACATTCCCCAGTTGAGGAATTTTGCTGTATTCACCTTTTTCATTGGGTGCGAAACCGAACCCGTCCGCCCCGATGACAGAGCCTGCATGAATGGTGACATGATTCCCCAGTACACACTCTTCGTAGATTTTGACGCCATAATAGAGCGTAACGTTGTCGCCAAGGGTCACGTTATCTCCGATGCACACTTGTGGATAAATTTTGACGTTTTTGCCAATCTTGACATTCTTGCCGATAACGGCAAACTCTCCGACATAGGCATCATCTCCAAGCGTGGCAGAGGCGTCGATAGCCGCTTTGTCACTGATTCCCTGTTTCTGGGGTTTGCTGGCGGCATAAAGTTCGAGCAATTTGGCGAAGCAGCTGTATGCGTCATCGACCTTGATCATCGTAGCCGGAACTGCTGCGGTAGGTTCGAACGTTTTGTTCACGATCACGATTGACGAGCGGGTTTGATAGATATAATGCTCGTATTTGGGGTTGGCGAGGAAAGAGAGTGCGCCTGGTGCTCCCTCTTCGATTTTAGCCAGCGTAGAGACGGTCGCCTGAGGATCGCCTACGATTTCGCCGCCCAAAAAACCGGCGATGATTTCAGCTGTGAACTTCATATCGTTGTTTTAGTGTTGTTCGGTTTGTCCGACAGAGACCGATTCCGACTCTGAAGGAGATTACAGATAATCTTTAATATTGATATTTCTGGGCATCAGTGGAGTAGGGTCCCCACCGAAGTTAAGCAACTCGCGGATAACGCTTGACGAAATCGCCACATATTTGGCCGGGGTAAACAGCAGTACCGTTTGCACTTCGGGGAAGAGCGTCTGGTTTACCTGGGCAATATTACGTTCGTATTCGAAATCCACATTGTTACGCAGTCCTCGCAGGATAAAGCGTATGCCCAGTTCACGACAAAAGGCTCCGGTCAGTTCGGTGTAGGTGCGTACTTCGATGCGGTGATCGTCCTGATAGAGGTCACGGATCAGACGTACACGGTTTTCTGCACTGAGCAGAGAGCGTTTTTCCGTATTGACCCCAACGGCGATCACAATGTGGTCGAACAATTCAAGAGCCTGATCGACTACCACTTTGTGTCCGAGTGTAAATGGGTCGAATGAACCGGGAAATAGGGCTTTACGTTCCATGTAGAGGCTGTTAGATGATCTTCTGGAAAAGCTTGCGCAAGCTTACTTCGTTGTTGACCAGTGCCGGCAACTCATCGATCGCTACACGATGTTGTTCCATCGAGTCACGGTGGCGTACGGTGACTGTACGGTCCTCACGAGTTTGGTAATCGACGGTAATGCAGAGCGGTGTTCCGATTGCATCCTGACGACGGTAACGTTTACCGATACTGTCTTTTTCGTCGTATTGGATGTTGTGGTCGAACTTGAGCAGGTTTTTAATTTCATGGGCCAGTTCAGGCAGACCATCCTTTTTCACCAGCGGAAGAATAGCGGCCTTTACAGGAGCCAATGCAGCCGGAATGCTCAACACGGTACGTGTCTCGCCATTTTCCAGCTGTTCCTCTTTGTAGGCGGCAGAAAGAACCTGCAATACCATACGGTCTACGCCGATCGAGGTCTCGATGACATACGGTACGTAGCTTTCGCCGGTTTCGGTATCGTAATATTGAATCTTTTTACCTGAATATTTTTGGTGTTGACTCAAGTCGTAATCGGTGCGGGAGTGGATACCTTCCACCTCTTTGAAGCCGAATGGGAATTCAAATTCGACATCGGTTGCAGCGTTGGCGTAGTGAGCCAGTTTTTCGTGATCGTGGAAGCGGTAGCGGTCGTCGCCGAATCCGAGGGCACGGTGCCATTTCATGCGGGTTTGGCGCCAGTGGTCGAACCATTTGAGCTCTTCACCCGGACGAACGAAGAATTGCATCTCCATCTGTTCGAATTCGCGCATACGGAAAATAAACTGACGGGCCACAATCTCATTACGGAATGCCTTACCGATTTGGGCGATACCGAATGGAAGTTTCATTCGACCAGTCTTCTGTACATTGAGGAAGTTTACGAAAATTCCCTGTGCAGTTTCAGGACGCAGATAGATTTTGTTGGCACCTTCAGCTACCGAACCGATTTTGGTCTCAAACATCAGGTTGAACTGACGTACTTCAGTCCAGTTGCGGGTACCAGAGATCGGACATACGATACCGGCATCGAGAATGATCTGGCGTAACTCCTCGAGGTTATTGTCATTCAGGGCATTGACCATCCGATCGTGGATTTCGTCACGTTTGGCTTTGTGCTCTTGTACGCGAGGGCTTGTTTCACGGAATTTCTGTTCGTCAAAACTCTCTCCGAAACGTTTGCGGGCCTTTTCAACCTCTTTTTCGATCTTTTCGTCCTGTTTGGCGATAAACTCTTCGATCAATACGTCTGCACGGTAACGTTTTTTCGAGTCACGGTTATCAATCAGTGGATCGTTGAAAGCACTGACGTGACCTGACGCCTCCCAAGTTTTGGGATGCATGAAGATGGCCGCATCAATACCGACAATATTCTCATTGAGTTTGGTCATCGCATCCCACCAATATTTCTTGATATTGTTTTTCAACTCAACGCCCATCTGTCCGTAATCGTAAACAGCGCTCAAACCGTCATAAATTTCACTTGACGGGAAGATAAATCCGTACTCTTTACAGTGTGCGATCAGTTTTTTGAAAAGTTCATCTTGTGTCATATCCTTGTTGTTATTGATTATTCGTATTACAGTTTTGTGCTTATTAGACGGCGAAAAATAGTAAAAACTCTCGTTTATTCTATATCATTTGCCCCTTTTATTGCATCTGCCGGTGTTAAACGGGTTGTGACGAACGGTATACCTTGGTCGTCTTCTTCGATCAGAAAGAGTTGGGCTCGTTCATCGGGCCATTCATTCGGCTGGTGAAGCGTGAGCATCAGTTGACCGTTTAAAGTGCGGAATAACATGCCGTGTCCACCGTTACGGGCAAAAAGTGGTTTTGAAAGGTGCTCCCAGGGGCCTTGTATATCTCCGTTGCAAGAGCGTGCCATGCCTAAAGCGTAGCCCTCTTCTCCGAACGAAGACCACAACATGAACAACTCTCCATGTTTGTTCCGAAACATGAAAGGGCCGTCCGTAACGAATTTTTGAGGAGCATAGGGTTTGACCCAGGGGACTGACGATGCACTAAATAATGTAACGGGTTTTCCAACAGGGGCTTTTAGATCCTTTTGTAACGGTAAAGCCTCGACTGTGCCGTCTCCGATCTGTGTCCATTCGTGGCAAAATACCATCCAGGGATTGCCTTGCCGATCTATGTAAAGGGTACCATCCAGTGCGCCCCATTCTTGTGGAGTGATGCGGCCCATGGCATGTTCGGTAAACGGACCGTTGGGCTGATCAGCAACCAGGATGGTTGTACCGCGAAGATTGGCTGTCGTGTCAAAAAAGGTGGCAAACAGATAGTATTTGCCTTGATAGACGTGGCATTCCGGTGCCCAATAGTTTTTAGATCCCCAGAAGCCTTTGTAGGGACGAAAAATGGCATAGGGACCTTGCCACGAAACGAGGTCTTTACTGGTGTATAGATCGAATCCTGCAGAACCTGGCTTTTGTGTTGACGAGGAGGTTCCAAACAGGTAATAGGTTTGGTTGAGGGTATCGGTTAAAATAAAGGGATCACGGATCCAAATTTCCGACAATGCATGGGTTTTGATGCTGTCTGATGCGGCCTGTTGAGCGTATGCGCAGGGGGCGACAGTCAAAACCAAGAGTAATAAGCAAAATCGGAGTTTACCCATTTGAGAGAAGTTCAATAACCAAATCGAACAAATATAGCGTTTTTTTTACAGAGCTGACAGATAAACTTCCGTGGATGGCTGAAATAGAGTCGATAAGGACTAAAAATCTTATCCGATAGATTGCTTTAATAGCGTATCGGAAGAGTAGGTGAGTTAGGGATGAGTAAATAGTCCAAATTTTATATATGCATTAAAGGAGATTTCTTAATATGTGGTTGGATAGGTTTTTTATGAATGTCAATTAGGGCGTTGCTGATAGATGATCTTGTTTTTGGAAAGAGCGACAATAATCATCCCTTTTGCAGTATGAGTGATGAAACCTATTGATATTTTCGTACTTTTGTAATCTATCTTCAAGGCGAATGGGACGGATTTTAGCAATTGATTATGGACGAAAGAGGACTGGACTTGCGGTCACAGATCCGTTGCAGTTGATAGCCGGAGCGCTGGATACGATTCCGACTCATACGCTGATGGATTTTTTACGCAAGTATTTGCCAGAAAACGGGGTAGAGACAGTCGTTGTCGGTTTGCCCCGACAAATGGATGGCTCCTTTTCGGAATCTTACACCTATATTCGACCGTTTGTAGGCCATTTGCAGAAAGAGTTTCCTACCCTCAAGATCGAGATGTTCGATGAGCGTTTTACGTCGAAAATAGCTCAGCATGCGATTCTCGAAAGTGGGGTCAAAAAGAGTCGTCGTCGGGAAGATAAAGGACTGGTCGATCGAGTCAGTGCTGCGATTATATTGCAGGGCTATCTCGATAGCCGCCATTAAGACATTTTTTGTGTTTCAGCTTTTTTGTGAAGTGTCGTGCTCACACTCGTGTTCAGGCTGGAGTTTATGAATGTGTCGATACGGATGGAAGTGATATGAGGCTGGGATGAAGCCTGCCACCATGCGTGTAATATGTAATTAGAGATTAAAATTAATAGATATGTTTTTGCCGATTTATATTTATGGATCAACGGTATTGCGTAAGACGGCCGTTGATATCACGCCTGATTATCCCGATTTGAAGAAGTTTATTGCAGATCTCTGGGAGACGATGTATGAGGCAGATGGAGTCGGTTTGGCGGCTCCACAGGTTGGAAAAAGTATTCGGGTTTTTGTGGTGGATGCTACGCCGTGGGCTGAAGATGAGCCTCAATTAGCCGATTTTAAAAAGACATTTATCAATGCCCACATCTATGAACGTTTTGGTGACGAGTGGCGGTTCAACGAGGGGTGTTTGAGTTTGCCCGGTATTCATGAAGATGTGATGCGTCCTGCCGGTATCAAAATTCGGTATATGGATGAGAATTTTGTCGAACACGACGAAGAGTTTACCGGATATGCTGCACGGGTTATTCAGCATGAATATGACCATTTGGATGGCAAACTCTTTGTCGATCATCTTACGCCGTTGCGTCGCACCTTGTTGAAAGGAAAATTGACCGCTTTAACCAAAGGAAATGTTAAGGTCGCTTATAAATGTAAGTTGGTGAAAAAATAGCTTTGATTGGTCAAGTCTGCTGCCTTTATTCGACGCTGTGGAAAAGAAGTGGAGAAAAGTGTAAGTAGGGATTTTGACGTTAGCTGGTAGATCGCTTATTAGGATATCAAAAGACGCTGGAGGTACACTTCCGGCGTCTTTTTTAATGCACGTTTCTGGGAATGTCAATTAATAGATTTACACTTTTATTCTCTCTTCTGCTGGTGCGCATGATTAATTTGTCCCTACAAGTGCTCTTGTTGAAGCTTGGACTTACTATTGTGGGTTGCTATGGTATAACGAGAGGGCAGAGTGAGTCAGAATAATAGAGGAACGATTCAGGAATGGGATCGTGAATCTGTATCATGGGTATAAAAAAAGAGGGAACCTCACGGTTGCCTCCTTCCCTTGGGGACTTTCACCCCTAAACTACTAACCCAAACTTAAATAAATGAAGAAACCTTTGCATGTCTGCTCCCAAAATGGGAACAACATCTGTTCTTTTGCAGCAATGACATTTCTTTTACTTGAACATTTCCAAAATCTGTGCCATTTTATCGTATCGCTATATCGGTAGTTTTACCGTAATGATATGTTTTGAACCATATTTTATGATCTATCTATGCGAATCCCGTGCCGAAAATGAAAAAAACGTTCGAAAAGCTCTTTTCTCGAACGTTTTTTGTATGGGTTGAATCTATGTTTGCAAAAAAAAAATATGGGGGGAAGGTACGACTAATTCACTTTTCAGTACAAGGGCAATACTGTGGATGACACAAGAATAGATCAGATGATTTGATCATTCATCTGATCGAATGGTTGATCCAATTAGACAAAAATGATCAGAAGCAGGGCTACCGTAAAACCAGTGACGAATCCTGCTGCTACTTGTGCGAGGTTATGGCTGCCGAACCAGAGGCGGGCACTTCCGAGAAGTCCGGTCAACAGAATGAAGATCAGCAAAAGAGGGTACAGTTGTCCCAAACCAGCCGTTTGTAACGCACACAGCAGAGCGAGTAATCCGCCCATCGAGATCATGTGGAGGCTGATTTTCCAGAAAGGCGTAACGATCAAGCCGATCAACGCACAGCCAATGGCAGCGACCAGGAAGCGTCGGATCAGAAAGGCGGTCATGACATCCGAAAGCATCATCAGACAGCTGACATATCCCAGCAGTACGATTAACATGGGGATCAATCGTTGCCGAGGCTCAATGAGCCGCAAATCCGGGATCAGATGGAACATACGGAGCATGCCGATACAGAAGGCCGGGATCCCCCACGTGTTGAGTGCCAGGACAGCTAAGAAAAACCACTTGATATTTATGGGCATTGATGCCATCAAGGTGTTGCCAAATAGCAAGATGATTCCTGCCCATAAGGGAATAGTCAGCGGATGCAAAATCATGGATATGCATCGACTGAGCCGGTTTAATGTCTGTTCGGTTGGGGTGGTGGGTGGCGTATCGGTTTGGGGGATAGCTTGTATTTGTTCCATATGTTCTTATCAAATCTGTTTCCGCAGACGGGCCACCGGAATACCCAACATCTCACGATATTTGGCTACTGTACGGCGAGCGATATGATAGCCCTTTTCGTTTAAAATATCCATTAATACCTCGTCGGTCAAAGGTTTGCGTTTATCCTCTTTGTCGATGCATTCGCTCAGAATTTTTTTGATTTCATAAGAGGATACCTCTTCACCACTGTCGGTCTGCATCGCTTCGGAAAAGAGTTGTTTAAGCGGAATGATTCCGAATTGAGTTTGTACATATTTGCTGTTCACCACACGTGATATGGTTGAAACGTCCAGGTTGGTCTTGTCTGCAATGTCTTTGAGGATCATCGGTCGGAGTTTGGACTGATCTCCTTCGATGAAATACTCGCGCTGATAATCCAGAATCGCCTGCATGGTCCGCATCAACGTGTCGTGACGCTGTTTGATGGCGGAAATGAACCATTTGGCGGAGTCCAGTTTGTTTTTTACGAACTGAATCGTTTCGCGATCGGAGCTGCTGGTCGGTTTGCCATCTTTGGTCACCATGTTACGGATCATCTCCACATAGCGACGATTGACCTTCAGATCGGGGACATTGGCTCCGTTCAGACTCAACTCGAAAATGCCGTCATGGTAATCGAGAATGAAATCCGGAGTGATATAGGGTTGCATCTCATTTCGTCCGCCGCTGTACAGATTGCCTGGTTTGGGCGAGAGACGAACGATCTCTTCGATTGCATCACGAAAAGTGTCTTCACTGACTCCGAGACGGGAGATCAATTTTTCGTAATGTTTTTTCGTGAATTCATCGAAATAGTCGGTCAGAATTTTTGTGGCAAGCTGTTGAGCTGGAGTATGGTCACTTTGAGATTGGAGTTGGAGCAACAGACACTCTTGCAAATTGCGTGCACCGACACCGGCCGGCTCCAATTCATGAATCACTTTGAGCATTTTTTCCAGTTCGTACTCATCGGTTTCAATCCCCAGACTAAAGGCAATGTCATCGGCAATTGAACGCAGGTCTCGACGCAAATACCCATCGTCATCGATGCTGCCGATCAGATATTTGGCCAAAGTTTCATCGTGTTCGTTGAGGTGCTTGAATCCAAGCTGTTGGATCAGACTCTCATGGAATGTTGCCCCTTCCGAAAGGTAGATAGGGCGTTTTTCATCGTCTTTGGAGAAGTTGTTGACCCGATATTTGTAACTGGGAGTATCGTCCTCGGCAAAATACTCTTCCACAGAGACCTCTTTGGCCTCTTGCTCCTCTTCCGGACTTTCTTCTTCTAAAACAGGGTTCTCTTCAATTTCCTGTTTGATACGTTGCTCCAGTTGTAAGGTGGGAAGTTCCAGTAGTTTAATCATTTGAATCTGTTGCGGAGAGAGTTTCTGCAACATCTTTTGGACTTGCCTTTGGGATATGGCTGACATAGGTTAGTGTTTTACGGGACAGTGGATCCTACAACGATTGCTAAACAAAGGTAGTAAATCTATTCGATAAAAAATCCCACTGTTACCAGTGGGCTCGCAAGAATTGTACCAGTGTTTAGAAATCGGCATTCTTCGGTGTTCTCGGGAAGGGGATTACGTCCCGGATGTTGCTCATGCCTGTGACAAACAACAACAGACGTTCGAAGCCCAAACCGAAACCACTGTGCGGAGCACTGCCCCAACGGCGAGTATCCAAATACCACCAAATATCTTTTTCTGGGATATTGAGTTCCGCCACACGTTTAGACAGTTTTTCGTAACTTTCTTCACGTTGTGAACCACCGATGATCTCTCCGATCTTGGGGAAGAGCACATCCATAGCTCGGACGGTTTTGCCGTCATCGTTGAGTTTCATGTAGAACGCTTTGATCTCTTTCGGATAGTTGATCAGAATAACCGGTTTTTTGAAATGTTGCTCAACCAGATAACGTTCGTGTTCACTTTGCAGATCGAGTCCCCAACTTACCGGATATTCGAATTTAACACCACTTTCCATCAGGATCTTGATTCCTTCGCTGTAATCCAGGCGTACGAAATCGTTATTGACCACGAAATTCAGTCGATCGATCAGCTCTGCATCGAACATTTTGTTGAGGAACTCGAGATCCTCCCGGCAATTGTCCAGTGCATATTGGATCAAATATTTGAGGAAGTCTTCAGCCAACTCCATGTTGTCTTCCAACTCATAGAAGGCAACTTCAGGCTCGATCATCCAGAACTCAGCCAAGTGGCGAGGTGTATTTGAATTTTCAGCACGGAAAGTCGGGCCGAAAGTGTAGATCTGCGAAAGAGCCAAAGCTCCGAGTTCACCTTCCAACTGACCGGATACCGTCAGGTTGCAAGATTTGCCGAAGAAATCTTGAGTATAATCTACCTGTCCTTTATCGTTTTTGGGAACATTGTTCAAGTCGAGGGTCGTTACCTGGAACATTGCACCGGCACCTTCTGCATCACTTCCTGTGATCAGAGGGGTGTGCAAATAGTAAAATCCTCGATCATTAAAGTATTTGTGGATGGCATAGGCCATGGCATGACGGATGCGCAGTACAGCACCGAACGTGTTGGTACGCGGACGCAAATAGGCGATCTCCCGCAAAAACTCCATGGAGTGTCCTTTCTTTTGGAGAGGATATGTATTGGGATCGGCTTCGCCATAGATCTCGATCTCTTTGGCCTGTATTTCTACCCGTTGACCGGAACCTTGAGATTCGACGAGCGTACCGCTTACACGGAGGCAGGCACCGGTGGTAATACGTTTGAGTAAATCGTCGTCAAAATTGGCCACATCGACAACGATCTGAATATTATGGATGATTGAACCGTCGTTCAGAGCGATAAAAGCAACATTTTTGTTACCTCGTTTGGTACGCACCCATCCTTTGGCGGTAACCTCACTGCCGGCGGGTGTCGATTTTAACAGTTCTGCGATTTTTGTTCTACCTCCTTGTGACATGGAATTTCTTTTTAGAGTTATAACTCACAAATATCGTTTTTTTTTTTCAAAATGAGTCAAATAATATTGTTTTTTAGATTCCGGGAAGAGAATAGCTCGCTGTTGTATGTAGAATGACTATATGTAATTGTGTAATATTGATAAAGAAAGAATGGCCTAATGTTGCGTGTGTGCAGGATTGCGATGACATCGCATCTTGTGGTAAATTGGTGGGATAACGATTTAATGATTGCACGTTTGACGTTGTGATAAATACAAAGAAGGCGGAATTAAAGATTCCGCCTTCTTTGTTGTATGGGGGTATTTAATTAGAAGAACCATCGATTGGAATATCATACCCATGGCAAGTCATCGAAATGGTAGGAGAACATTTTTTATTATCACTTGCTTTGTCTGAGTCTGGATCTGAGTCAGAGTCTGTGTTGGGAGTCCAAGTTACACTGGTGTAATCAAGAAAATCTTCGCTTTCAGATAATCTGATAGATAAACTTCCTTCCAAAATAGTTTGTCCGCAAGTAGGTGAATAAATCACAATAGGAGTAGGTGTGCTTACTGTTACCTTTTCAGCGATCATTGAAGGTGTAACACTGTTTGTATTACTAATGGCAAGCTCATATGATGATGAAGTGATTCCAGTCCATGATTGATCCCCTGGATTATCTTTTTGGGTAATCGTCATAGTCCCTGTCCAATCAGATCCTTCAGTATTATATTGTATATCACCATCAGTACTGATTTTTGCAACATAATTACTTAATGAAACATTCCATTTATTCTCCTGGACAGTTTTAATTTGATAAGAAAAGGCATGGATCGAAACCACATATCCATTTATTGAAATTGTATAAGGATCATTTTCACCTAAGTTAACATACCAAACGTTCTCAGGAGTCATCGGTCCTCCGTTGCCAGTATTAATTTCAATATTTCCAGACCGCAATGTATTATTATCAGAAGGTGAAGTCATGAGGCCAATATTGTCGATTTTATAAATATTGTTACCTCTATCGACGATAGTTGCGTTCCCGAATAATTTACTTTTTACGGCACAATTGTTCATAGCTTCAGCTGTAATAACAGGATTAGGATCCCCATTCTGTTCAGCTTCTAAAAGAGTTTCTGTCATCAAAGAGTTGAGACGGAATGCGATTTCGAAAGGGTCCAAATTGTATTCAATTTGGGATGTAACAGACATGAATAATACTGTTCCTACTTCATAATAGTACTGTTCCCATGCATCTCCCGTTGTTTTGTTTGATGATTCACACGAAGTGAGTAGCATGGCAGCGCCGGCTAATAATAGAAAAAATTTTTTCATATTATGGTTGTTTGTTGTTTTAGTATGGAATTTGAGGTGGTAGTTAATTCAACGTATACAACATAGATGTTATTGTACGTTTAAATGTTGCATGAACAATAAATTTGTTCATGTGGTTTTCGCAAAGGTAGAATTAAAATTTGAATAGTGAATTTCTTATGGAAGAAAGAGAAATGATTTTAGATAAAGAATCCTATTTTTGTGCCAATCCAGCGATATTAATTGGTTAATCTTATGGCAACCATGCTATTCAATAAAAAATATAGACCTCTTGACTGTGAGGAGATTGAACTTTTGTGTCAGCAAAGATGCTCGGCGCAAAATTGGTCGGATATCGTTGTTGCGGAAGGCTTTGATCCTAAATATTTGGTCAATGTATCTTTTAGTGGTACGATCCGTTTGGGAGTAAATGGTAAGGAAATTTCCTGTGGTTCGGGAGTGATCCGTCATGCCGGGATTTACAATGCCATGTTGCATAATTGTACCATCGGAGACAATGTGCTTATATATAATGTAGGACGATATATTGCCAATTACGACATTGAAGATGATGTAGTGATTGAAAATGTCGGACAGATTTCGTGCGACGGTTCCAATGCGTTTGGTAACGGGACTGAGGTGTCGGCCATTAATGAAGCTGGAGGCCGTGAGGTGCCGATTTATGACGAGCTTACGGCTCAGATTGCATATATCATGGCCATGTATCGGCATCGCAATCGAACGATTGAGCAGATGCAGGCTATGATAGCAAAACGAGTGTCTGCTAAAACATCCGATCGTGGAGTGATTGCCCAGGCGGCTTCCGTGGTGAATACGACCTCTTTGTTGAATGTGCGGATCGGGGCCTATGCCGTTGTGGATGGAGCCTCCACTTTGCGCAATGGAACGGTCAACAGTTCGGCTGAATCTCCGACTTATGTCGGTTCGGATGTAGCTGCACGTAATTTTATTATAGCCCGATCGGCGAAAGTTGATACCGGAGCGATGTTGCGGAGCTGTTTTGTCGGAGAGGGCGTGATTATCGAAAACGGATTTTCGGCTGAACAGTCGTTGTTTTTTGCCAACTGCCACTGTACTCATGGAGAGGCGTGTGCCGTTTTTGCCGGACCCTATACGGTGACCCACCACCGTGCGACACTGTTGATTGCCGGTTACTTCTCCTTTTTCAATGCGGGAAGTGGTGCCAATCAGAGCAACCATATGTATAAATCGGGGCCTGTGCATCAGGGCATTCATCAGCGAGGTTGTAAATTCAGCAGTGATGCTTATATCCTACTGCCGGCCAATACGGGTGTCTTTACTATTGTTAAAGGACGTCATTATCAGCATCATGACACCGATGCCATGCCTTTCTCTTATCTGATTGAGGAGAAAGATGACTCCTATCTATTGCCGGCGATGAATTTGCGTAGTTACGGTACAGCTCGAGATATTCGAAAATGGCCTGGACGTGATCGGCGTCGGGGAGTGGCCAGTGATTTGATCCGTTACGAATTGATGACACCTTATACGGCTGGCAAAATATTGCAGGCGATTCGTGAGTGTGAATATTTGCAAAGACGTTATCCGACAGCTGAGGAGGTGACCTGGAATCGGGTGAAAATCAAAATGACAGCTTTGCGCAAGGGCTTACTGCTGTATAAACAGGCTTTGCGTAGTTATTTGTATGAGTTGTTGAGGAGCAATGGCGTGGCTTGTACACCGGTCTCTACATTGCCGGATGATGCTTTGGCCGGTTTGGCTCTCTCTTCGAATGAATGGATCGAATGGGTGGATATGGCCGGTTTGATTGTACCCGCAGCGGTGGTTAATCATCTCCTGGATGAGGTAGATGAGGGAAGCGTCGATGAACTCGATCAGTTGGAAGAGCGGTTGAGATCTTTGGATCAAGATTATCCGCAAATGGTGGCTCACTGGGCGGCGTATGCTTTAGAAGCGTTATTGGGGAAACCTGCTTCTGAAATTACGGCTGGCGAATTGCGTCAGGTGATGGAGCAGGGCGCTTCGGATCGCAAAGCATTGGCGGCTGCTGTGGCTATGGATGTGCACCGTGATTTTGCTCCATTGATGGCTGTGGGGTACGGTATCGATTCCGAATCTTGCCGTGATGCCGATTTCCGAGCAGTCCGAGGCGAAGAGCCTGTCGTGGAATTTCCGGAAAGTTGATTATTTTTGCACCGAGGTTAAACGAGCAATTATGAGCATAGTAGCTATTGTAGGCCGTCCGAATGTGGGAAAGAGTACGCTCTTCAACCGCTTGGTGGGCATGCGCAAGGCCATTGTCAACGATACGGCAGGTACTACACGTGACCGCCATTATGGTACGTCAGATTGGAATGGCCGTGAATTTTCGGTCATTGATACAGGAGGATATGCCCTCGGAGGGGAAGATGTCTTTGAGGAGGAGATCCGCAAACAGGTGGTATTGGCTATCGAAGAGAGTGATGTCGTACTGTTTTTGGTTGAGGTATCTACGGGTATTACCGATCTGGATATGGTGATTGCCGATTTGTTGCGTCGTAGTGGTAAAAAGGTGTTATTGGTGGTCAATAAGGTGGATAACAATGACCTGATTTACCTGTCGCACGAATTTTATGCATTGGGACTTGGAGATCCTTTCTGTATTTCGACCATGAGCGGAAGCGGTACGGGAGATCTGCTCGATGCAGTGATTGCAGCGTTGCCTGAAGATGCGACAGCTGAAAAGGTTGATGATCTGCCAAAATTTGCCATTATCGGTCGTCCGAATGTGGGAAAGTCTTCCATGACCAATGCCCTGCTTGATTCGGAACGCAATATCGTGACACCGGTTGCCGGAACTACACGCGATTCGATCCTGACCCGTTACAACAAGTTCGGTATGGATTTTTATCTGATCGATACCGCTGGTCTGCGTAAAAAGAACAAGGTGACGGAAGATCTCGAATTCTATTCCGTATTGCGTTCGGTGCGGGCTATCGAATCGTCGGATGTCTGCATTCTGATGCTTGATGCTTCGCAGGGCATTGAATCGCAGGATATGAATATCTTTTCACTGGTGGTGCGCAACAAGAAGGGTTGCGTAATCGTGGTGAACAAGTGGGATCTGATCGAAAAAGAGAGCAATACGATGAAGGAGTTTGCCGAGGCAATCCGTCGTCGGTTGTCACCCTTCAATGATGTGCCTATTGTCTTTACCTCGGTGTTGAACAAGCAGCGCATTCTGGAGGTATTGCAGACTGCCATGCAGGTTTACTATTCTCGAATTCGTAAAATTCCGACCTCTCAGTTGAACGAATATCTTTTGCCGATTATTGAGGAGACTCCGCCACCTTCGACTAAAGGTAAATACATTCGGATCAAGTATGTTACCCAATTGGCATCTCCAACGCCATCGTTTGCCTTTTTTGTCAATCTTCCTCAGTATATTAAGGAGGGTTATCGTCGTTTCCTGGAAAACAAGATACGTGAACGTTGGGATTTCAAAGGGGTGCCTCTGCAACTCTTCTTCCGTCAAAAATAGGTTTCCTAACAATCTATTGAACCGAAAAAGAAAGTTTGTATTTAGATTTGGCGGATGAACATTCAGACTGGATAAGTCTGAAACGTGCATTTCAATAGCCTAAGTATTTTGTGCTGATATAATTAATAAAAGAGTCCCGAAATAAAGTTTCGGGACTCTTTTATTGTTTGGGATGTTTTTATAAGCAAAAAATGTCAATACCATGCTTGTTATTTGACATCTGCTGCAGTTAAATCGACCTGTTGCGAATACCAATACCAGATGGTTGCCAGTTGATCAATCTTAATGGTAGTTCCGGGTTTGACCACAAATTCACTGACACCGATCTCAGTATAAAGATTTCCCCAATCGTAGGTGTAACCCATCTGGGTCCATAGTCGGGGACGTTGAGATGCAGGAGTTTTACGCATTTTTTCGATCCACTGTTTGTGCATAGGATCGACCTGCTCCGGGAAGGTGACCGTAGAATAGTGGTTATGGACGTCCGGGTCTGGAGTAGGGCGCACCAATTTTGAGGAGGGTACCCAGAACTGGACGATATAGGCATACTCTTGTTGTGGCCGCAAACCGAGAATCTGTTTGATACGCATGGTGGATTGGAGCGAATCGAGCAGCGGATTGTTGTGCATGACCATGCCCAATTCAGGGGAGAGACTGACCCACAGGGCTTCGTCATATGAAGCGGGAGTCTGTTTGGTTGGGGAGCCTGTCCATCGTGCGACCTCGTCCGTTGTCAGAGGCATGACAACCAAAACCAAAGTATCTTTTTTATCGACCCATTGATCATCGACACTCCAGAGCCGATCGATCATTTTGTCGGGCGTGATTACTGTACTGCGTTCTACGGCTTTTCGGTACAGACGGTGTTGCCAGGCTAACTCTTTCCGCATTTGGCGTGAAACTGTATCCTCGGTAGAAATGGAGGTTGTTGTCGTTTCAGAAGACGGTACCTGTTGCTGACCATTAGCAACAAAAAAGGTCATACAGAGTCCGGTAAGCAATAAAGGTATTGTTTTCATGGCTAATGCTCTAAATTGTGGTTGTGTGGGGATATCCCTTCTCGACCACCACAAAGAAAAGAAATATTTTCATTGCTTTAGCTATTTTGATGCGCGAATCCGGGAGTCGTAACTCTTATAGCTGTTCACTTGCGGTTGGTGTGGGTGCCCCTATTGTTTTGAATACAAGCTGTTAGAGAAGTTAGAGATGCAACTTTATGATCATATTTAAGCGATCTTATTGTCTGAACGGAGTGTTTAAATGAAGTGTACTAACGCAATTATAGCATCCGTAAATCTTCTTTGAGGTGTGGGTGTTTATACGTTTCGCATGAATTTGGTTAATTGACAAAAAAGATGAATTTTTGTATACTCCAAAAAATCGATTTGAACTATGAGACATATTGCTGCTTTAACGTGGACGCTTGGATTCGGGATGCTTGTTCCGACTCTGCTTCCAGCCCAGCCTTGGGCAGATCCCTCCCATGCTGCCGAGGGAAAAATCAAACCTCGTCAAGAGTTTATCAGCTATACGATTCGGGATTTAGCTCAGAAGGGTGAAGAGAATGAGGCGCAACACTATTTGCCATTGGCTGGCAAATGGCGGGTCTATTCCTCTACAACGGAACAGGGCGGTATGGCCGGTTTTTATCAACCTCGTTTTTCGACGGCAAATTGGGATGAAACCACACTTCCCAACACGGTTCCGACAACGGACAAATCTTTATTGGGATTAGTCCCTCCGCAGTTGCCCGCTGAAAATCCATTGGTGCAGTATCGGGCTGCGATCGAGGTGCCGTATCTGTGGTTGGATCGAGAGATGTATATTCATATTGAGGGTGTAGGAAGTGCCTATACGCTTTATGTGAATGATCATAAGGTTGGGTATAGCAACGATAGTCGCACCCCCGCAGAATATAATATCTCCGATGCGGTAACCGATGGTGTGAATACGATCTCGATCGAAGTGTATGGATTCTCTCAGGGGAGTTGGATGGAGACGGGGATTCCTACGTTGACACCTGGCAGTCTCGGCAATATTTATATCTATTCACAGCCCAAATTACGTATCGAAGATTTCGTTGTTCATGCAACGTTGGATTCGGCTCGTGTTAATGGCGTTGTTTGGGTGACGGTCGTGATGGCTAACAGCTACCGCAGCTCTGAGAAAATATCACTCGGATACGATATCTATTCGCCAGTCGGGAAATTGATTACCTACAATTTGTATGAAATAGAGGTAGAGCCTGAAAGTTTTGACACCCTACGTTTCAAGGAGTATATCTATCCCAGTATGAAAAAAATGTGGTCTCCAGCTGCGCCCAATCTCTACAATATGATGTTTTATGTGCGTCGGGATGGCCGTATTACGGAATATATTCCGTTCCGTTTCGGATTTAATATTACAGAATTGGAGAATGGCCGCTTGGTGATTAATGGCAAAGAGGCTCAGTTAAAGGTGGCGTCTTACAATGCCGCAGCTGATATGGCCCGGACGGCCGATGAGCTTCGTGCGCTAAAGCGTCAATACAACACGGTATGTGTTTCGTATCCACAGCCTCGCTGGTTTTACGAATTGTGTGACGAAATAGGTATGTATGTGATCGACCAGGCTAACATCAATAGCGATTATCGGAAAGACGACCGCAATGTTGGAGGAGCAGTGGCCAATGATCCTCGGTTCTTGCCCAATTTCCTGGATCGTGTTGCATGTATGCAGGGACGAATGAAAAATAATACATCGTTGATTGCGATCTCCATGGGGGGAGAAAGTGGCAATGGGTATAATTTTTATAAAGCGTATCAATGGTTAAAGGCACATGATACGTTACATCCGGTTACTTATCGAGATGTGCAGGGTGAGTGGAACAGTGACTTCAATTGTCCTGCACCTGAAGATGTGCGACGCTTTTTGCAAGAAAATACGGTTGTCAGAAAAAGTTCGAGAGGACGTCGCTGATGAATATAGAGTTGATTGTCATAGGGAAGACAGACTCTTCCCAAATTGAGACGCTGTTGAACGATTATCTGAAACGGCTGAATTTTTACACCAAAGTATCTATGGCTGTGCTGCCGGATCTGAAAAATCGCAAAACGCTCACAGCCGAGGTGCAGAAAAAACAGGAGGGTGAGATGCTGTTACGCCGTTTTACCGAGAGCGATATTGTCGTGCTGTTGGATGAAAAGGGTAAGCAGATGCGCTCGGTTGAATTTGCGACGTGGGTGCAGAAATGGATGAATAGTGGGATCAAGCGGCTCTGTTTTGTAATAGGGGGACCGTATGGTTTTTCTGACGAGATGTATGCCCGTGCCAATGCCAAATTGTCGTTGTCTGCCATGACCTTTTCCCATCAGATGGTCCGGTTGGTTTTTGTTGAACAGCTTTATCGTGCCTTTACCATTTTAAACAATGAGCCGTACCATCATGAGTGATAGTACGGCCCAAATGTTTTTTACATTAGATCAATAAACTACAACAATCTGATAGTAGTTTATCTTGTTGTTACATGTCTAAATCTGTATCGTCCGAAAGTTCGTAAGGATCTACTTTGCGAACGTGTTTGGCGACATCTTGTCTTTGCTGATTCTTCTCAATGGTGAATTCTACCGTGTCGCCTACTTCGAGATCATTGAAGTCTCCTTCGACATCCTGGCTGTGGAAAAAGAGGTTGTTGTTGGGATACTTGATGAATCCAAAACCATTTTTCAAACTCAAAATTTCACTGATCTCTGTGGAACGCGAGTTTGACAGGTAGTTGTTGTCGCTGCTTACAAAGAGGTTGCGCACAACAGGGTCATTCTGTTCCAAACCCTGATCGATCACATCGTGCATAGCGATCGGGTAAGTGGCCAGTGAAAGCAGTTCATGCGATGTTTTGGTGACCATACGCACATTGTCATCGGTCACATATTCAAATTCCCAACTCAATAACATGATAGGAATACCGAGTGCACGAATTTTCCGAAGTAGCGGCGTGTAGTCGGTATCTGAAACGATCAGAACAATGATATCGACGACCCCTTTATAAGCAAGTTCGTATGCTTCGAGTGCGAGCCAAACATCGACTCCGCGCTCTTCACGTCTTCCCTGAACATTGCGTAGGGGAAGGTAGTGGGTGTTGATTCCCTCAGACATCAAAATGTCATCAAAAACGCGATCGTTATAGAGCTGATTACCGCGCATTGCGGCGTCAGAAGCGTTTAGTCTTCCCCGAAAGTAATGGGCGGTCGAAATTTGACATTTGATTAATTCGCAGTTTGCCTCTTGCGCTACACGATGACGGATGAATTGGTGCAAACCGTTTAGACTGAGTCTTTTTTTCTCCGGATGGATGTAGTTGTAATAATTAGAGGCATGTAACAAGAAATTGCCGTCATAAAAGACGCCAATTCGGCAAGATGTGTTTATCGAATTCATTTACAGTGAATAATATGACTGAAATATATAAATAAGAGGATTTAATAGCGTTTCAATAGTTTTTTGTAGTAGTGGTATGCACGCAAATATACGACGAAAAGGCATGAAAAATGCAATTTTGGTTCAAAAAAGTGAAAAAGAGGCCTTTTGTCGTTTAAAATTGGTTGAAAAGGTAAATTTATTTTCGTGAAGGAAAATGCGAAAAGGCGTTTGAATTAATGTACAGAAAGGTTAACTTTGAACAAAATTTTCTTGACGTAACCTTTATTGGGTAAGGAGTTGTAAATGAGTAGGTTTATTAGCTGCTAATTTGTTGATTTTCTTATCGTAAAGGTTGATTTAATAAGGAAAAACGAATACAGGAATGAATCTGGATAAATTGCTGGTCGAACTGGAGGGAATTGGACGCATTGCAAAAGAGTGGAAAATGCAGCGTGCAATTGCTGATATTGAACGTGAAATAGTGCTGGCAAAACTTCGGGATATTTATACGGAGATCAAATTGGGTAGTGCAGAGATTGTCGGTTCTGCGCAAACCGCAGACAACAACACTTGTGAAAATTGTATCTCAGCAACTCCTGACTCTTCGGTTCCTGTTTCTTCGAAAAAAGATGCTACTCCATCTGAAGCCTTATCTGGTTCGGAGAAGCATGTAGAGTCTCAATCGGTTGCCACTCCTGTTGTTAATGTTGCAGCATCTGCCAAAGCGGAGCAGGGGCAATCAGTGGAAGGCAGTTCTGCTAATTTGCCGTCGACCATCGAACAGAATAACACTGAGAAGGCAACCAGTGTGAGTGGCTCGATTGCAGAACAAGTGAACGCTGAAACAGTCGGTGAAGAGCAATCGATGAATAATTCCCTCATAGCGGAGAGTGAAAAGCAGGATGAGACCTCCACATTTGCCGGACTGCCAGAAGCTGTAGTTGATGAGTATGCTGAGATGTCAGTTGAAGCTACACCTGCTTGTAACGATACGATTGAAACGGAATCTCAGAATGAAGTATCTGCTGCAATGCCTGAACATTCGTCAGGAAATTCTGTTGGACAGTCTGCAGTGCGTGAAGGTATCTTGCGTCGGACTCGTTTGGATAAGCGTTTGATACTCTCGTTGTATGGCGAAGATTCGCTGCCAGAACCATCTATCGACCCTGTGATGATGCCTCGTCCGGAATCAGTTCAACCAGTTGTTGAGACCAGTGATGTGGCGCAGATGGTTGAGGAGCAAAACGGGCAGTCGTTTATTTCTACAGCTTTGGAAACGGAGAATGTCTCTGTTGTAGCAGAAGAAACCGTTGATTCAGCCTTGATCTCCGAAGGGGAAAATGTTGTGTCCGACTCTTGTCATGAGGAGATGTCGAATGCCATTCACATTGCAGAGTCTGTCGATGTAAATGAGCCTTCGGATCAGGTCGCAGATGAAACAAACTCGGTCGACAATAATCAAAAATCGTATAACGAAGGAGATCGTTTTGAACCTCTTTCTGTATCTGAAATCCAAGCGAATTTGTCTGTTGGCGAGGCTCAGGATAGTTCATCTGTTGAGTCATTTGCAGGACAGACTCAAGCAGAAAAGCCAGTTGAGCAGGCAACCAAAACTGTGCAAGCAACCCCGGTTCCCCAAACTGAAACTTCTGGTCGTGCGGAATCTGTGTTCGGACAGAAGACACATGCAATGGAAACCTCCCGAGCCGATCAACTGTTTGGAGGCATAAATAAAGTGACGTCTCAGGAAACAGCAGGGGTCGTTAGATTGAAAGAGGGTGATGGCCTTGGCCATTTAGAGATCACACATAAGAAGGTGTTGGGTGAAGCGTTGGCAGCTCCGACCAAAGCAGTCAATGAGGTTTTGGGGCAGAAAACCCATCATACCGATGTTGCTTTTAAACTGCGTTCCAGCAAAGTTTCAGATTTGCGGCACAGTATTGGAATTAATGATCGTTTTCTGTTAATTCGTGATCTCTTTAATGGAGATACGAAGCTATACGAACAAACCATTTCCGATTTGGAACAATTCACGCATTTGGATGATGCGATGATTTATATCCAGGAGCATTTTGACTGGGATCCGGATAGTGACGGAGTGATGTTGTTGGTAGAGCTTCTGGAATGTAAACTTGAACGCTAATGGGCAAACTATATTTAGTTCCGACGCCGATCGGTAATCTTGACGATATTACGCTGCGAGCCATAAAAGTGCTCCAGATGGTGGATATTGTGTTGGCCGAGGATACCCGTACAACTCAGGTGTTGCTAAAGCATTTGGGTCTGGAGAAGCGTTTGTGGAGCCATCACAAGTTCAATGAACATGCTGCAGTAGAATCCGTTGTGGAGACTATTTTGGGTGGTGAAACCGTAGCCTTGGTTTCGGATGCAGGTACGCCTGGTATCTCGGATCCTGGATTTTTGTTGGTGCGGACCTGCCTGGAGCATGGCGTTGAAGTGGAGACTTTGCCTGGACCGACGGCGTTTGTACCGGCGTTGATTAATAGTGGTTTTGCATGTGACCGATTCTGTTTCGAAGGTTTTTTGCCGCAGAAAAAAGGACGGTCAAAACGGTTGCAACAGCTGCTAGAGGAGTCACGAACAATGATTTTTTATGAGTCTCCTTACCGGTTGGTGAAAACATTGACCCAATTTGCCGAACTGTTTGGAGCGGATCGTGAAGCTGCAGTGTCACGTGAGTTGACCAAAAAGTTTGAGGAAAATGTTCGTGGTACTCTGCAGGAATTGATCGACCATTTTTCGGCTGGTGAGGTCAAGGGGGAGATTGTAATTGTTTTGAGTGGAAAGCCACGCAAGGCAAAACATGAAGCCGACTCCGATGACGAGGAGTAAGGTGTGGTAAGTTGAGCAAATAAAGAAGAATCATAGCACATTTCGAATGAACTGGCTATGATTTTTTGAGAAGATATAAGTAAATAAAATGGATTACAAATCGCTTTGTATAGCTGCATGCGGAATTGCCCGTGAAGCAGGGGAGTATATTGCCCGTCAACGCGAAACGTTTACCTTTGCCGATGTGGAGTTCAAAGGAACCCAGAACATGGTCTCTTATGTGGACAAACAGGCAGAGCGCATGATTGTCAGTTATCTGCAAGAGTTGACGCCGGATGCAGGCTTCATTACTGAAGAGGGTACAGTAGAGGCTGCGCAAAAGGCCGATTTGCAGTGGGTGATCGATCCTTTGGATGGAACAACCAATTTTATTCATGGTTTAGCCCCTTTCTGTGTCAGTATTGGACTGCTTGACCGGGGTGAATTGGTCGTCGGCGTAGTTTACGAGATCAATATGAGAGAGATGTTCTATGCTTGGAAAGGTTCGGATGCATTTCTCAATGGTCGTAAAATATCGGTTTCCACCACAGCGAAACTTGAAAATTCATTAATTGCAGTGGGCTTTGCCTATTCGGCATTGGCCAATGAGGATGGATTCTTGGATAAAATGGCATGGTTTCAGCAGAATACCAATGGTATTCGTCGCCTGGGGTCGGCAGCTGCAGATTTGGTTTATACAGCTTGTGGACGTTTCGATGCCTTCATGCAGGTTAAGTTGTCCCCTTGGGATGTAGCTGGTGGAGCCTTAATTGCCAAACAGGCCGGAGCCGTAGTGACGGATTACAGCGGTGGGGATAACTTTTTGTTCGGCCGAGAAATTATCGCTGCCAATCCAAATATTTACGAAGAGTTTAAACAGCACGTGTGATGAAGTTGACCTTCTGGCAAAAGATACAATTCTATTTCTTGTGGTGGACTTGTCGTTTGATAGGGCTGCTGCCTGAGCGTGTATTGTATGAAGGCTTGGGAGGTTTGGTACATGTGGTGTTGTATCGGATTGTACGTTACCGTTTGAAAGTCGTTCGCGAAAATCTGGCTCACTCTTTCCCTGAGAAAAGTGAAGCTGAGCGTCGGGAGATAGAACGAAAATTCTATTGGCAACTCGCAGAGGTATTTGTCGATACGGTCTATTTGGCTACCATTAGTAAAAAACGTATTTGCGAGCGGATGGTCTATCCCAATACGGCTGAAGTCGAGGCGGCCATGCAGGGACAGAGCTGGATCTCAGCCATGTCTCATTTTGGCTCTTGGGAATTGACCATCAATTACGTTTGCCATACCGATCATAACGTCTTAGCTGTGTATCGTCCGCTGCATAGCGTTGCCTTTGATCTTTATTATCATCGGGCACGTGCCCGTTTCGGCACACAACCAGTGCCTATGAATGATATTTTACGGGAGGTGGTGCATGCTCATCGTCCTGGGGGGCATCCGGTCATTGTGGCTATGATTGCCGATCAGACACCTCCGATTCTCGATATCAGGCATTGGTTCCGTTTCTTGAATCAGGATACACCCTTCTTTTCGGGTCTGGAGAAGATTTCGACCCGTTTTAAGATGCCGATCTATTTCATGTATATTCGAAAACGACCCAATCATAGCTATGAGGCCGATTTGCAACTGATCTACGATGGTAAGGAGGAGTTGGCCGAGTATGAATTGACGCAGCGTTACATAGACAAGCTTGAAGCTATGATACGCGAAACACCTGAGTTGTGGATGTGGTCGCACCGTCGTTGGAAACACTCACCGGAAAGCGTGGCTCGTTATCATGAAGAGAAGCGTAAAGCCAAAAAATAACGAAGTACGCAAGCATTAGATCATATGAAAGTTAAAATCGTTATTCTGAACTGGAACGGGCGAGCGCATCTCGAACGTTTTTTACCTTCGGTTGTTGCACATAGCGGCGAAGCGTCAGTAGTAGTAGCCGATAACGGTTCGAATGATGATTCGGTACTTTTTTTACGTGAGCATTATCCTCAGGTTGAGTTGTTGCAGCTTGATCAAAATTATGGATTCGCTGAAGGATACAATCGGGCTTTGAGTCGTATTGAAGCAGATTGTTATGTGTTGCTGAATTCAGATGTAGAGGTCGAGGAGGGATGGCTGAATCCGTTGGTGGCAAGACTGGCGGCGGATGAAAAGGTCGCAGCTCTTGCTCCGAAAATCATCTCTTACGAACGCAAAAGTGATTTTGAATATGCCGGTGCGGCAGGAGGATTCATTGACTGTTTTGGATATCCGTTCTGTCGGGGACGCATTCTCGATACGATCGAGACAGACCAGGGGCAATATGATACTGCTCGGGAGGTGTTTTGGGCTTCAGGTGCCTGCATGGTTGTACGTGCAGACCTGTTTCATAAACTTGGGGGATTTGACGGAGACTTCTTTGCTCACATGGAGGAGATCGATCTCTGCTGGCGTATGCAGTTGGCGGGATATCGTGTGATGGTAGAACCCCGTAGCCGAGTCTTTCATCTCGGGGGGGGGACATTGCCCAATAACAGTGCCCGTAAGCTCTATCTGAATTATAGGAACAACCTGTCGATGTTGTTCAAAAATCTGTCTCGAAGATCTCTTTTGCCCGTCCTGTTTGCCCGTATGGTGTTAGATGGAATGTCAGCAATGGTCTTTTTGCTGCAGCGTCGCCCCGATTTCTTCAAAGTGGTGTTTCGGGCCCATATGGATTTTTATCATGCTCTGAATACGCTGCGAGTTAAACGGCGTGTTATTCAGCAAAGTCGAATTGCGTCGGCTTCTTCAAATATCTATAAAGGCAGTATTATCCTTCGACATGCTTTGGGCAAACGTACTTTCGACCATTTGATGTAAGTCGGGTATTTTTCTCTTTTATGTAAAGAATTTCTGTTTCGTTTGCGACTGCAATAGTTTGCCCCATGTTGTACTTGGGGTAGATTTTGGGGCGTTTATTGGTATGTGCCTTTAAAAAGGTGATGATGTATCACAATAGAAAGCATCGTCTGATTGACAGTGCCAATACAGAAGCTATCTACTTTTCGATCAAGGTTCCCCAATAGACCATCAAATAACCGAGAAATACCATCAGCAAAAAGATGACGGTAAAGAGCAGCATGTTTTTGAAAACCATTGATTTCTTAGGTTCGGAATAGGGGCGTGAGTGTTCACGGATCATCTCTTCCTCTTCAGGGGTAAGTGGTTTAGGCATCTTCTTTTGTTATTTTAGCAAAGTGATCGTAAAAACGGGTAATGGTTTCGATTCCGCGGAAGAAGTTTTCTAATGCATAACTTTCGTTGGGGGAGTGGATTGCATCCTGATCGAGTCCAAAACCCAACAAAATGGATTTTAGCCCTAATACATGTTCGAATGTGCTGATAATGGGGATGCTTCCGCCGGAATAAAAGGGTAGCGGTGCTTGACCAAACGTATCTTCAATGGCTTGTGAGGCTGCCTGATAGGCTTGCGAATCGGTTGGGGTGAGATAGGGATAGCCGCCATGCAGAGTGGTCACTTTGACTTGTACGCTGGCAGGAGCAATCGCTTGCATGTGTTTTTCAAACAGTTGGGCAATTTCTCGGTAGTCCTGATCGGGTACCAGACGCATCGAGATTTTTGCCCAGGCTTTTGAAGGAATTACGGTTTTGCTGCCTTCACCGGTGTAACCGCTCCATATGCCATTGACATCCAGAGATGGCCGAATGCCGGTACGTTCCATGGTGGTGAAACCCTCTTCTCCGTATGTTGCGCGAATCCCGAGTTTCTTGCGATATGCTGCCTCACAAAACGGAGCACGCCCAAATGCCTGTCGTTCGGTTTCGGTCAGTTCGCGTACTTTGTCATAAAAGTGGGGTATGGTGATACGTCCCTGTTCATCAGTCAGTGACGCAATCATTTTGGTTAGCATATTGGCTGGATTGGCCATAGCTCCTCCATACAACCCAGAATGGAGTTCACGATTGGGTCCGGTTACCTCTACCTCCATATAGCAAAGGCCTCGCAATCCGCAGGTGATTGATGGGTTTTTCCAAGAAAGTAGGCTGGTGTCCGATACTAAAATTATATCTGCTTGTAATAGCTCTTTGTGGGCAGTACACCATGTTCCCAGACTTGAGGAGCCAATCTCCTCTTCTCCTTCGATCATGAATTTGAGGTTGCAAGGAAGCGAGTTGGTGGCCAAAGCAGCTTCCATGGCTTTGATGTGCATGAAGGATTGTCCTTTGTCATCATTGGCTCCACGGGCCCAAATCCGTCCTTCTCGAATTTCCGGTTCAAATGGTGGTGTTGTCCACTGATCGATCGGGTCTACCGGCATTACATCATAATGAGCATAAACCAGTATCGTCGGAGCTGAAGGATCAACCATTTTTTCGGCATAGACGACCGGATTGCCTGAGGTAGGCATCACCTCTGCACAATCCGCTCCTGCTCGCATTAATGACTCTCGTAACCATTGGGCAGCTCGTTGCATGTCATCAGCATGGGCGCTTTCAGCACTGATTGAAGGAATACGCAGGAGTTCGAAAAGCTCATCGATAAATCTTGAACCGTGGTCACGGATATATTGTTGTGTAGCGGTGAGTTCTATCATGGTTGTAAAATTTTGCCTTCACAAGATAACGATTTGCCATCGGATTGCAAAATCTTGCAATGTGTCGATTTACCTTAAAGTGTTGGTTTACAGTTGCAATAGAGTAGGGTGTGTTGAAAAAATATTGTTTTAAATAGCTGGAGAACTAATAAATATAGAGTAATTCAAATAAAAAGACCACTTCGTTGATGGAGTGGTCTTTTGCACAAAGATGTGTCGAATCAGATTGCAAACTAACGGCAATCAAAATCAACAATCGTTTCGATTTTATTTGGCGACAATTTCGCGAATTTCGCTGATAATCTTTTCAGCCAAAGCATCAGCCGATGCTTTATCTGCACTTTCGCTGTAGATGCGGATAATGGGTTCCGTATTTGACTTGCGAAGGTGTACCCATTGGGTGGGGAAGTCAATTTTTACGCCATCGATGTCGGTAACCTGTTCTCCAGCATATTTGGCTTTCATCTGGGCCAAAACTTTATCTACATCGATGTCAGGGGTCAATTCGATTTTGTTTTTCGAGATGTGATAAGCCGGATATGTGGCACGGAGTTGTGAGGCTTTGAGTCCGCTCTTGGCCAGCAGGGTGAGGAACAGCACGACACCAACCAAGGCATCACGACCATAATGCAGTTCAGGATAGATGACACCGCCGTTGCCTTCTCCGCCGATGACAGCTCCGACCTCTTTCATTTTGGTAACCACGTTCACTTCTCCAACGGCTGCTGCTGAATATTTGCAGCCGTGTTTTTCGGTTACATCACGCAGAGCCCGTGACGAGCTTAGGTTAGACACCGTTGCCCCTTGGGTGTGAGACAGTACGTAGTCAGCAACGGAAACCAGTGTATACTCCTCGCCAAACATCGAACCGTCTTCACAGATCAGCGCCAAACGATCCACATCCGGATCGACTACGATACCCAGATCGGCCTGTTCGGCAGGTACGCGGGCTGAAATCTCTGTCAAGTTTTCGGGAATGGGCTCAGGATTGTGGGCAAAGTTGCCGTCAGGTGTACAGTTCAATTCAATCACTTGGACACCCATCTCACGTAACAGAGCTGGAATCACTACACCTCCTACAGAGTTGACTGCATCGACCACTACTTTGAAACCGGCCTTGCGGACAGCCTCCAGATCGGCCAATTTGAGGGCTAAGGCAGCCTTGATATGTTTGTCGTTGTAACTTGAACGTTCGATAACATGTCCTATGGCGTCGATTTCAGGATAGGTTTCGATACCCGCTTCAGCCAAAGCCAATACCTTTTTGCCTTCTGCATCGCTGAGGAACTCTCCGCGAGAGTTGAGCAGTTTCAGGGCGTTCCATTGGCGAGGATTGTGACTTGCGGTCAGAATGATACCTCCATCGGCTTGTTTACCGGTTACAGCGACCTCTACGGTTGGTGTAGTGGCCAGACCAATATTGATGACATCAACACCGCATCCACAAAGTGTTCCCTCAACGATTGAGGCTGCCATCTCTCCCGACAGGCGGGCATCACGGCCGATTACAACTTTCAGTTTTTTGCCTGGAAACTCACCTTTTAGCCACTGTGCATAAGCCGAAGTAAATTTAACCAGATCTATGGGGGTCAGATTTTCACCGGGCTTTCCGCCGATAGTTCCACGGATGCCGGAAATAGATTTAATCAGGGTCATATCGTTATGAATTTTGGCGTAAATTAATTACATTTATACCAAAAACAAAATTAGAATTTTCTTTTATGAGAACCATAGCACCCTCTGAATTAATTATCAACCAGGATGGCTCAATTTTCCATTTACACCTGTGTCCGGGGCAGTTAGCCACAACGATTATATTGGTCGGAGATCCGGGACGTGTGCAGCAAGTGGCAACCCATTTTGACAGTATTGCATGTGAGGTTTCCAATCGCGAATTCCATACCATGACGGGAACGTTTCGGGGTAAACGCATCAGTGTCGTTTCGACGGGAATCGGTACGGATAATATTGATATTGTAGTCAATGAGATCGATGCGTTGTTCAATATCGACTTTAAGACTCGTACTGAAAAAGCGCAGAAAACCTCTTTGACATTAGTTCGATTGGGAACTTGCGGTGCGTTGACCCCTGATCTGAAAATTGGTGATCGCATTTTGTCTCGGATATCGGTTGGTTTCGATGGATTGCTGAACTTCTATAAAGGTCGTAACCAAATTTGTGATCTTGAGATGGAGCAGAACTTTATGGAACAGGTGGGTTGGAGTCGCTTGTTGACGTCGCCCTATTTTGTTCATTGTTCGGATCGGCTGGCTGAACTTTTTGCTGATGTTACTGTTCCAGGAATGACCATTTCAGCTCCAGGATTTTATGCTCCGCAGGGCCGGTATTTGCGTCTCTGCCCAGCTGATCCTGAACTGAATGCCAAAATAGAACGGTTTGAGTATGCAGGTCATCGTTTTACCAATTTTGAAATGGAGGGTTCGGCATTGGCAGGATTGGCCAAACTGCTCGGTCACGAAGCCACTACGATCTGTACGGTGATTGCACAACGGGTTGCACTGGACATGGAGACCGATTATCGTCCATTTGTTGATAAGATGATCGTAACGTCTTTGGAAAAATTGGCTCAAATCTGAAAAATTGGCTTATCTTTGACAGAGGGTGGATTGTGTGCAGTCCATCTGTATGAAGTAGTTTTGAAACAACAAAATCGTAGAAAAATATGAAATTCGTAGTATCTTCATCGGCTCTGTTGGGCTTGCTTCAGACGACTAACAAGGTGATCAGCAGTAAAAATACGCTGCCCATTTTGGACTATTTCCTGTTCGATCTCAAAGACGGAGTACTCAAAATTACCGCTTCTGACCTTGAAACTACGCTGGTAGGGACACTGCCCGTAGAGAGTGTGGAACGTGAAGGGTTGATCGCTGTACCGGTGAAGTTGATGCTCGATTCTTTGAAGGAGTTTTCGGAGCAGCCTTTGACCATCGAGGCCAACGAGACAACATGGGAGATTGTCGTAAGCTGGAAAAGCGGTAAGTTGACTTTGCCCGGAACCTCAGGATTGAGTTACCCGGAGTTGCCTCAGTTGAGTGAGTCCAAACAGACCATTACGATGGATGTTGATGCATTGTTGACCGGTATCAACAAAACCATTTTCGCAACAGCTGACGATGAGTTGCGTCCTGTGATGAATGGTGTATATGTCAATATTGAGCCTCAATCGGTCACTTTTGTGGCTACGGATGCCCACAAGTTGGTAAAATATACAGCAGAGAATGCTTCTGACATGGCAGCTTCTTTCATTTTGCCGAAGAAACCGGCTAACCTGTTGCGTGGTATGCTTCCCAAAGAGGAGGAGGATGTAACGATTGAATTTGACGACAAAAATGTATTGTTCCGGTTGAAGAACCAGGTACTCATCTGCCGCCTGATTGAGGGTAATTACCCCAATTATAATGCAGTGATTCCGGCCAATAACCCCAATAAAGTATTTGTCGATCGTGTTGAACTGTTGAATGCAATCCGTCGTGTTGCGGTTTGTTCGAACCAATCGACCAACCTGATCAAATTCGATATTAAACAGGGTGAAATCAATCTGACCGCACAGGATCTCGATTTTTCAGTGTCAGCACAGGAGTCTCTGCCCTGCGATTATCAGGGAGATGATATTGTCATTGGTTTTAAATCTACCTTCCTGGTGGAGATCCTATCCAATCTCGAGACACCAACCGTGTTGATCGAGCTGGCAGATTTGACCCGTGCCGGTGTCTTCAAACCGGTTTATGATGAGCAACCGGCCAACGATACGTTGATGTTGTTGATGCCGATGATGATCAACGCATAGAGGCATGAAACTGAATTTAAAGCGGCCGATTGTATTTCTTGATCTGGAGACCACAGGTGTCGATCCGGCGAAAGACAGAATTGTCGAGATCTCGCTGGTTAAGGTGATGCCTGATGGGACTCAGGAAGTCAAGACTCGTCGGCTCAATCCGGAGATGCATATCCCTGAAGCAGCTTCGGCTGTACACGGTATTCACGATGAAGATGTAGCCGATTGTCCAACATTTCGTGAAATTTCCAAATCACTTTGGAGTTATATCAGTGGCTGTGACTTTGCAGGATATAATTCCAATAAGTTTGATATTCCGGTATTGGTTGAGGAGTTTTTGCGGGCTGGTGTTGATGTGGATATGGACAAGTGCAGATTCATCGATGTGCAGAATATTTTCCATCGTATGGAGCAGCGGACGTTGGTTGCCGCCTATAAGTTCTATTGTGGAAAAGATCTTACACAGGCCCATTCAGCTGAAGCCGATACTTTGGCAACCTATGAGGTGCTCAAAGCGCAGTTGGACCGATACGATGAGCTGCAAAATGATGTCGAATTTTTATCGGAATTTTCGACCCGGTCACAGAATGTCGATTTCGCTGGACGAATTATTTATGATGACAAAGGAGTTGAGGTTTTCAATTTTGGCAAACATAAAGGTCGTTCAGTTGCAGAGGTTTTCAGAACGGAACCGAGTTACTATGCTTGGATGATGAATGGTGATTTCCCGTTGCATACCAAAAAGGTAATTACGGCGATTCGTTTGCGAGAAATGAACAATAAGCAATGATGATTCAGCAGATGATGTGACGGTTGAAAGTTATTTTTGTCCTGATTTTAGCTCGTAATTGCTGAACGTTGATAGAAAATAAAAGGATTCCTACGTGTGAGGAGTCCTTTTTTATATATTTGCGATATAGTATATAGAGTGCATATGAGAAAAGCATTGCTGTTATTGGCTTTAACGCTGGGTTGCGCATCGCTTTCACAAGCGCAGCAGTCAACGGAACGCTCATCCAGTCGGGTGACGATTGCCGGTCAGAGTTTCTATGTCCATACTGTCCAAGCGGGCGAAACTTTTTATTCATTGAGCAAATTGTATGACACGGATGAGAAGACCATTCGGGCGTACAACCCGATTGTGATTGATGGATTGAAACGAGGGCAGATGCTGAAGATACCGGTAAATTTATCGGGCCAAAAAGAGCTGTCTGCTCGCAAAATGAATAAACTGTTCGATACCCATATTGTTAACAAGGGAGAGACCGCTTTAGCAATTTCAAAACGTTATGGGATTTCGTTAGCAACTCTAATGGAAGATAATCCCGGACTTGATCCGGCACATTTATCCATAGGGCAAAAGATTAATGTGCGTATTAAAAGTCAGGGTGAGGCAAGTAGTTCAGATATTGACCAAGAATTAGGAGAATATAGTCAGACGTTGAATGCGATTTCGCCTCGGTTTACGCACCATGTTGTTGCAAAAGGTGAAACCCTTTATACATTGAGTAAATTAACAGGTATACCTGCCGATACAATTTTCAAATATAATGCGACGGTATTGCAGGACGGGTTAAAATATGGATCGATTCTCAAACTCCCGATTTCTGCTTCAGAAGTGGAAACTGCGCTTTCTACAGCGGGAGGTATAAGCACAACTACTCCGGCACCTGTGGATGATGATATGGAGGCTCCGACGAATGGTTATCCTGCAAATGAGAGCCCTGCAGTTGTGCCCCTTACTCCTCTTACTCCTGCATTAAGTGGACCTGTGCAGGTCAAACACATAGATATGACAGCTCCTATTAAGGTTGCGGTTTTGCTTCCTGTTAGGGTGGGAGGTACGTCGGATCGACGTTATCTTGAATTTTATCAGGGTGTTTTGCTCGCCTTAGATGAATTGAAAGCTACGGGAGTCTCCACACAAGTCGATCTGTTTAATACGGCACGTTCTGTTACTGAAGTGCAGAAGCTGCTGAACGAATCGGCCATGAAGCAGGCAGATTTGATTATCGGCCCTGTTTATGAAGATTGCTTTATGCCGGTTGCCGACTTTGCTGCGAAAAATGGCATTCCAGTTGTTTCGCCTTTGGCATCCATGAAGACACCCGGTTTGCCGCTGATGTTTGAGGTGTCACCTTCCGATGCATTCAAATATACCAAGTTGCAGGAGGAGTTCTCGCCTTCAAATAATATTGTCGTGGTATCGGCTACCTCCAATAACGATCCGGAAATGCTCAATGAAATTGTACCGTTGTTACCGACCTCGGCTCGTAAGGTGACTTATGTCAAAGGTTCTGGCGGCAATGCAGCGGAGAAGTGGATTGATTTGGACAAAACCAATGTTTTTGTAGTTCTTTCGCAAAATGAGCAGATGACCGAAGAGATTTTGGCGAGCATCAGTTCTGTTCAGAATACCCGTATATCGCGTGGACAAACCTGTCCTCCGATTAAGGTAGTGGGAAGTTCACGTTGGCCTCGCTTCCAGAATATTGACAAGAACCTCTTCTTTAAGCTGAATTTGCGTTATACCACCAATTATCATGCAGATCGAGGCAATGAACGGGTTGCTGATTTTGACCGTCGTTATGTAGCTGCTTTCAGCTCATTGCCGAGTATGTACTCTTACCGGGGGTACGATGTGGCTAAATTGTTTGTCGGAGCGATAAAGTTGCACGGCAATGAATTTGTGTCGTATGTTAACGAACGAGAGTTGCCGTTGTTACAGACTCCATATCGGTTTGGACAGGTGAGTCCGGATGGAAAATTTGCCAATAACGAGTGGGCGAAGGTTTGCTATAATAGCAATTATACTATCGATGTGCAGTAGTATCGCAGATACATACAGATCTTGGACGATCTATTGTTAATTTGAGTTTCCAGATGAGATATTCGATCCGACCTTCATGGCCGGATCGAATTGTTTTAAGAGTAATTGTTGCGGATCATCTGTTAGGTGGTACTTGTGGGCTTGCCTTCAAGATATAGATTGGAATTTGATCATATAAGTTATTAGTCTTTTCTTGGGAGGAGAAACGATTTTGTATCGGGGGAGGCATAACGTCTATGGCGTTATAAAATTGATAAATTTTTATGTTGCAGGGATGGTAGAGGTGCCGATGCTGGAGATCGGTGATAGGTTTACGACAATTTGGATTGACCTGCATAACTCTTAATAGCCGCAATACACTAAAATATAAAAAGGCTGTTCGTATATTACGAACAGCCTTTTGCTATAAGGTGTTTTCTTGAGTCAGAACAGACTACTGTGTCTTTGTTCAGACTCGATGTGAATAGGCTTCGTTATTTGCCGATCAATTCAACGCTGCGGCGAATAAATTTATCCAGGTTTTCACCTTTCAGCATACCGCCCGCCAACAATGCCAAGTCAATGATCTGACCGACCAATTTATTGTCACGACCCAACTCCTCCAAACGGGTTGAACGCTGTTCGCGCAACTCATTCAACTGTTTTCCAAGGTCAGAACGCTTGTCTTTTTCGGTCTGAGAGATCTCCTCCTCTTTTTTGTCTTTGAGCAGCTCATTGAGATTATTTTCGTCGGTTCGGGTCGCTTCGATCTTTTCGTTAATGCTCTTCAGTTCGTCAGCACCGTAACCTTTCTCCACTTCGTCGAGAATTTCTGCAACCAGCGGATGGTTACCATTGACAACAACGGTATAGCTATCCGGCATTTGACCATAGAACTGCATTCCGCCACCCATTGCTGCCATATCTTTCATACGACGCATAAATTCGTTTTGGGTGATCACAACCGGTTGTTGTTTCTCATCGAGCGGTTCGAAGACTACGTTGAAGTGAGCCTTTTCGTCTTTAGGTAATTGTGCATCGAAAACAGGAGTCAATAACTCTTGCTGTACCGAGGTCAGAGCCATTTTGCGTTTGGTCTCCTTTTCGATCAGTTTGTCGATCACATCAGCATCGACACGTGCGAAACGGGTTCCCTGGTTTTTGCTTTCGAACCAGTTGATGAAGTGGTTATCCAATTGTCCATCCATCTCCAGAACATCGTATCCACGCTCTTTTGCCTCGGCAATAAAGCTGTATTGTGCTTGTTTGTCGTTGGCATAGAGGTAAATTACATTACTGTTCTTGTCGGTTTGATTCTCTTTGACCAGGTTGGCATACTCACTGAGTGTGAAATATTTTCCCTCTGTGTTCTTCAATAAAACAAATTCTGACGCTTTTTCAGCAAATTTTTCATCGGTAATGATTCCGTATTCGATGAAGATTTTGAGGTTGTCCCACTTGCTTTCGTATTCGGCACGCTCCTGTTTGAAGATTTCACTCAACCGATCAGCCACTTTACGGGTGATGTAGCTGGAGATCTTCTTAACGTTTGAATCGCTCTGCAAATAGCTACGTGAGACATTCAAAGGAATGTCCGGTGAATCGATCACACCGTGCAGCAACGTTAAGAATTCCGGTACAATGCCCTCTACGGAATCTGTTACGAAAACCTGATTCGAATAGAGTTGGATTTTGTTTTTCTGAATCTCGAAATTGTTGCGAATCTTCGGGAAATAGAGAATACCGGTCAAATTGAACGGGTAGTCGATGTTCAAGTGGATGTAGAACAGCGGATCTTCGGCCATCGGGTAGAGCTTATGGTAGAAAGCCAGGTACTCTTCCGGTTTAATATCCGCAGGTTTCTTGGTCCACAGTGGTTCGGTGTCGTTAATGATGTCGTCTTTGTCAGTATCGACATATTTACCGTCTTTCCACTCTTTGACTTTGCCGAAGGCAATAGGAACCGGCAGGAAACTGCAGTGTTTTTTCAAAATTTCGTGAATGCGATCACGGTTGTTGAATTCCAAGCTGTCTTCCGAAAGATGCAGAATGATATCTGTTCCACGATCACGTTCGTTTTCTGACTCTTTCAGCGTGTATTCCGGTGATCCATCGCAGCTCCACTCCATCGTTTTGCTATTCTCTTTCCAAGAGTGGGTAATGATCTCTACCTTGTCGGAGACCATGAAAGCTGAGTAGAAACCCAATCCGAAGTGACCAATAATGTTCTGGTTTTTATATTTGGCTAAAAACTCTTCTGCTCCGGAAAAGGCAATTTGGTTGATGTATTTGTCAATCTCTTCTGCAGTCATACCGATACCACGATCCGAAATTGTCAATGTTTTGGCTGCTTCATCCAATTTGACATGGATCGTCAGGTCTCCTAATTCGCCTTTAAACTCTCCGATCGATGCCAATGTCTTGAGCTTTTGGGTGGCATCAACCGCATTTGAAATCAATTCACGCAGAAAAATATCGTGATCAGAATAGAGAAATTGTTTGATAATCGGGAAGATGTTTTCAGTAGTAACTCCGATTTTTCCGTTTTGCATGGTTATCTGTTTTTTGGTTTTGTCATATTTTGGCCTTACAGGCATCAAGGGGAGATCAAAAGGTATGCCATCTGATTTTAAGTGTCATTTTGACAGAAAATGACGGGCGGCGGACCGACAACTCTGTCAATCCGCCGCCCGTATGCGACTTTTATGATCTGTTCAGCCTAATTATGCTTCGGGAAAATAGGGCTTCAACAGGTCCAGAAAATATTTCGGAGCACGACATGCACGACGTGTCACACTATTCATGAATGCAAGCGTTACGGTCCCGGTGTTGATCCGATCTCCATTTTCGCGATAGATCTCGAAATCGAAACGCATCTTCACCTTAGGCATTTCAGCCAGAGTGACCCGGATTGTCAGCAGGTCATCATCATAAGCCGGACTGATGTAGTGAGCCTGAACATCCAAAACGGGGAGCATCACTCCTGCCTGTTCCATCTCCTGGTAGGTCGTGCCGAATTCACGTAACATTTCGGTACGTGCCACTTCATAAAAACGGATGTAATTTGAGTGGTGCACGATGCCCATGCAGTCGGTCTCATAATAGCGGACCCGAAGTTGTATGTCGCGTGTAATCATCTGTGATCAGATTTACTCTCCACGAGTATAATTCGGAGCCTCACGTGTGATTGTTACATCATGCGGGTGGCTCTCCAACATACCGGAGTGAGTGATACGTACGAAACGGGCATTTTTCAAAGCTGCAATGTCTTTAGCTCCGCAATAACCCATACCGGCGCGTAAACCGCCGATCAGCTGGTAGATCACCTCTTTGAGTGAACCTTTGTATGGTACGCGTGCTGCAATTCCTTCCGGAACCAACTTTTTGATGTCGCTTTCCATATCCTGGAAGTAGCGGTCTTTTGAACCGTGTTGCATGGCCTCGAGAGAACCCATGCCTCGGTATGCTTTGAATTTACGTCCGTTGTAAATAATGGTTTCTCCGGGTGATTCCTCTACACCGGCAAACATAGAGCCTGCCATAACTGAATCCGCACCGGCAGCCAAAGCTTTGACAATATCGCCGGAATAGCGCAAACCACCGTCTGCGATAACCGGAATTCCAGTACCTTTAAGAGCCTTGGCCACATCATAAATAGCTGTCAGCTGTGGCATACCGATACCGGCAATGATACGGGTTGTACAGATCGAACCCGGGCCGATTCCGACTTTTACACCATCTGCACCGGCTTCAGCCAACATTTTGGCTGCTTCAGCCGTAGCGATATTGCCGACTACAACGTCCAAATCAGGATATTTTGCCTTAACACGTTTGAGCATGTTGGGGACATTGATCTGGTGACCGTGTGCTGTATCGATCACAATTGCATCAACGCCTGCTTCATACAGGGCATCTACACGCTCCATGGTGTCGTGAGTAATACCGACACCAGCCGCTACACGCAGACGACCCTTGTCATCTTTGCAAGCGTTAGGATTAGCTTGAACTTTGGTAATATCTTTATAGGTCAACAGACCGATCAGACGACCTTTTTCATCCACAACGGGCAGTTTCTCGATCTTATTCTGCAACAAAATCTCAGATGCATGTTTCAGGTCGGGGTTGTGTGTGGTGATCAGTTTGTCTTTGGTCATCACCTCGTCGATCGGACGGTGCATGTCACGTTGGAAACGCAAGTCACGGTTGGTCACGATACCGATCAAGGTCTGATCTTCCGTTACAACCGGAATGCCGCCGATGTGGTTCTCTTTCATCAGCATCAGGGCATCGCCTACGGTATTGTCTTTGCCGATGGTGATGGGGTCGTAGATCATGCCGTTCTCGGCACGTTTGACCTTGCGTACCTGTGCGGCTTGCTCTGCGATACTCATATTTTTGTGAATCACACCGATACCTCCTTCACGGGCGATAGCGATTGCCAGCTCAGCTTCGGTCACGGTATCCATAGCGGCCGAAACGATCGGGGTATTGATGAGTACATTACGAGAGAAACGCGAAGTGATCGATACCTCGCGGGGAAGCACTTCCGAATAAGCCGGGATAAGCAGGACATCATCGAATGTGAGTCCTTCGGTCTGAACCTTATCAGTAATGAACGACATGTTGGAATAGTTTAAATTTGGGCAAAATTACAAAAAATCCGGTGAAAAATCCACACCTAATCGAGGTAATTTAAACAAATTCTATGCGGACGGCGAAGTGTAATTTGGCGAAGTCGCTGTTGCATCTGTTGTTCATAGGGGCCTCAGCCTCTGTTTTATCTAAATACCATGATCTTATTTTAGCCCAAATTTCGGAGAGTTTATCTTTAGGAATCGAGAGGTTACCGTCCTGATCAATCGTCAGCGATGTATGTGTTGACAGCGATTCAGCTGTTTTATTTGATGAATAGTTAAGCGCGTGGCAAATAGAGTTATATTGGGCTGCCTGTGAATGATTTAGTGGATTCCATCTTCCGTCAGAGGTTACTTCATTGAAATTGCTTTCGGATTGGGGAATGAAGTGAGGGTAGAGTAAGCATGGATAAGCCCCTGGAGGAGGTAATAATTTAACACGTTCAACACCCGTGAGCAGACCGTTATGGTTCAAATAACCGCTTAATGGGTAGTATGTGTCTAAGTAACGGGCAGCTTCCGTTAGATGTCCCGAGGCGATTAATTGGCGGATAATGGTAGAGCTGACTTTATGGTCATCTACACGCTGTTGTGGAATCTGTTGAAGCCGGAATCCATATTGTTCGGCAAACTTTTCGAGTGCATTGAAATCTCCCTGTTGACCATACCCGAGATGATGATCGTAGCCGATTTCCAAAGTGTCGATATGAAGCTTTTGAACCAAATAGTCATGTACGAACTCTTCGGCCTGCAAACGACTGAATGCCTCTGTGAATGGAATAATAAGTACATTGTCGATTCCCACTTGTGCCAAAAGTTCCAACTTCTCAGGTAGGGTATTGAGCTGACGCAAAGTTTGATCCTTGTGCAGAACCAAGCGTGGGTGGGGATGGAAGGTGATGACAACGCTTTCTCCGGAGTGTTGTCGGGCCAATTTACAGACATGAGATAAAATTTCACGATGGCCATGGTGCACACCATCATACGAACCGATAGTGACGATCGGTTTGGAGATTGGAGCAAGGTTGTCGAATCCGTGAAAAATCCGCATGTTACAGGTTGTTCTCTTCAGCCTCTTTGACAAAATAGGCTACCTTTTCAAGCAGGGTGGTGATGTCGTAATTTTCGACAAAGATGCCACGTGGAAAGTTCAATGGCATAGAGGTGAAATTCAAAACCCCTTTGATTCCTGCATTAATAATCGGTACAACCAGTTGTGAAGCGACGGCCGTTGGGGGAGAGAGAATCACAATTTTTATATCGTGTTGTTCGACGATCTCTTCAAAACGATCCATCGGGTAGCAGGGAATGTGGTCGATTTCATGTCCAACCTTTTCGGGATCGACATCGAAAGCGGTGACAATTTTTAATTTTGAGCGGCGCCCGTTAAAATATTTGGTCAATGCTTGACCGAGGTGTCCCATTCCGATTACTCCAATGTTGACCACACTGCGATTATCGAGAATGTTGCTGATGAAGTCGATCAGCACTTCGACATCGTATCCTTTCTTCGTGTCACTCGAAAAACCGATCAGCATCAAATCACGACGGACCTGCACTGCTGTAATGCCATGAATGCCGGCCAAGACGTGTGAAAAAATATGAGTAATGCCCTGTTCATGACATGATAGCAGGGTGCGGCGATATTCACTGAGTCGCTCGATCGTCTTTTCGGGAATATTCATGGTGGTGCTTCGAATTTTGAATCGAATCGTTTTTGCCTAAATTTCCTCCTGCAAAGATACTATTTTTTTATATGCTTGGTCTTTACGTTACCGACATCTTTATTTCGCAGGAAGGTTGTGAGATGTCGTTTACTGTCTCGGATGGCGGGGATGGGAATAGTGCTTTTAGGAATGGATAGCAGCAAAAGACACGATATGATCCTGTAAACTTTGTTCAGTCGTGGGATGAAAACTTGAAATGGCAAGATGAGAGAATCAGGGAAATGGATTATCTTTGCGGCGTTTGCAAAATGGATATAAAGATGATCAAAGGGGTAATTTTTGATATGGACGGCGTGTTGGTTGACAATCGTGACGCGCACATCGAGGCGTTTGAGCAACTGTTTGCCAAATATGGTGTACCATTCGATCGAGAGAAGTTCATGTGTTGTTTCGGTATGACCAACGATATGATTTTTGCCCGTCAGGCACCCGAATTGTTGGAAAAACACTCTGTAGCGGAACTCTCGTTGGAGAAAGAGCAACTGTATCGGTCCAATTTTGAAAAAAGTATTGCTCCGACGCGTGGTTTAGTGGACTTCTTGAAAAGTCTGAAAGCACACGGTATTCGAATTTCAGTCGGTTCTTCAGGCAATACGCGTAATGTGAATTTTGTACTGTCACGTTGTCACATTGCTGAGTATTTCGATGCGATTGCCAATGGGGATATGATTTCGCACGGTAAACCCGATCCCGAAGTCTATCTGTTGGCTGCGAAATTATTGGGACTCGATCCGTCAGAATGTGTAGTAATTGAAGATGCCCCTGTCGGTATCGAGGCTGCTCGTCGTGCAGGTATGGCTGCTGTGGCACTGGCAACTACATTTACCCGCGATCAGATTCCTGACTACGATATTTTGGTTGATGATTTTACGCAACTCTCTTATGAGCAGATCATGCAGTTGCCCAAAAAGCGAGATTGAAAGTCAGCACGTAAAGATATGATCGGCCGGTGTTCTAAAACGCGCCGGGGGAAGATAACAAGAAAAAGCGTGGTGAGACTGACTGATTCCTCTCATCCGTTGAGGTAAGGTCTGAAATGGGGTCTTGTGTAATTTTTATTCTTTGTAGATTAAGGCTACAGCGTGAGCTTCGACACCCTCTTGACGTCCTACAAAACCCAATTTTTCGGTGGTCGTTGCCTTGACCGAGACGTTCTCAACCGCAATCTCCATCACGTTGGCTAATGTTTGCCGCATGGTATTGATGTGAGGACGAACTTTGGGCCGTTGCAAACAAAGTGTACAGTCCACATTCCCGATTCGGTAACCATGACTGGCCAATAATTCGGTAGTCTTGCGTAACAAAATTTTACTGTCTATACCTTTATAGGTATCCGAGTTGTCAGGGAAATGCAATCCGATATCTCCCAATGCTGCCGCTCCCAGCAAGGCATCACATAGGGCATGGATGATTACATCCCCATCGGAATGGGCAACACAACCCAATTCATATTCTATCCGAATTCCGCCTAACCACAACTCCAATCCTGGAGCCAGTGCGTGCACATCATATCCGTGACCGATTCTGAAATTCATATGTCTGTTATTTTGGATGCAAAATAACGAAATAATGGCTAATTTTACCTCTTGAAAATACAAAACAGAGTTTCCATGTCAGAAATAGCAAACTTGTCACCCCGTGCGGTGTGGCAGTATTTTGATGAAATTACGCAGGTCCCACGCCCTTCAAAAAAGGAGGGAAAAATTCGTGCATATTTGGTAGAATTTGCAAAACGGCATAACCTTGAGCATGCTGAGGATGCTACTGGTAATGTCGTAATTCGTAAACCTGCGACAGCCGGGCGCGAAACATATCCGACGGTAATTTTACAGAGCCATATGGATATGGTATGCGAAAAAAATGGCGATGTCGAGTTCGATTTTGAGAAGGATACAATCCGTACCCGTATTGATGGTGAATGGGTACGTGCCGAAGGAACGACGCTCGGTGCTGATTGTGGAATCGGTATGGCTGCAGCATTGGCCATGTTGACCGATTCGAACGTGGAGCATGGTCCGATTGAGGCGCTTTTCACGGTCGATGAGGAGACCGGTTTGACCGGTGCATTCGGTTTGGGAGACGAAATGTTGACCGGTAAATATCTGATCAATCTTGATTCGGAAGATGAAGGCGAGATTTTTATTGGTTGTGCAGGCGGTCTGGATACATTGGGAACGTTTCATTATACTCCGGAACCTGCACCTGCCGGATTGGTATGGTTCCGTATCCATCTGTTCGGACTTAAAGGTGGGCACTCCGGTGACGATATCGAAAAGGGCCGAGGCAATTCAAATAAGTTGTTGAACCGTTTCCTCGCTTACGGGACGGCGGCCTTTGCCTTGCGTTTGGCTGATTTCAACGGCGGAAATTTGCGCAATGCCATTCCGAGAGAGGCGTCAGCGCTGTTTGGTGTTCCGGTTGAGTATGTAAAACCGATGTTGGCCTATTTCGAAACGTATAAGGCTGATGTATTGGCCGAATATGCGGTAACTGACCCCTCGTTTGAAATCATGCTGGCCGAAGAGACCGCTCCTGCCGAAGTGGTAGATCTTGCCACACAACGTCGTCTGTTGGATGCCATTTGCGGCCTGCCCAATGGAGTATTGGCAATGAGCCATGCAGTTGAGGGGCTGGTCGAAACCTCTACGAATCTGGCCTCTGTGAAATTCCCAGAACGGGGAGTGATCGTGGTGACCACTTCGCAGCGCTCTTCTGTGGGCAGTGCACGCGATGAGGCAGCAGCATCAGTAGAGGCTGTATTGAGATTGGCAGGAGCCGACGTGATTCATTCGGATGGTTATCCGGGGTGGAATCCAAATCCCGATTCCTACCTGTTGCGTTTGACAGAAAAAACTTATCAGGATCTGTTTAATAAAGCGCCAAAAGTTCGCGCTATTCATGCCGGTTTAGAGTGCGGCCTCTTTTTGGAGAAGTATCCCCACCTGGAGATGGTCTCTTTCGGTCCGACATTGCGTGGAGTGCATTCTCCAGATGAACGTCTTGAGATTGCCACAGTGGACAAATTCTGGAAACTGTTGGCAGGCGTGATCTCTGCGATCGAAAAACAGTAGCGAACCGATTAGATTATAGCGTGTATGCGCTAAAACATTATCAATAAGAATAAAAAAAGCCCGACTCTATGATCAGTCGGGCTTTTTTATTGTGGAGGATACGAACTGTTTACCATAATCTGTTGTCGGCCATATATTTCCACAGAGGAGCGGCATGTAGAGCCTGTTTGATTGCGTCGGTACGCAGTAGTGTTTTGACCTCGTCGAGTGATAGCAGGTGTACGGTCATCTCTTCGGTCGGTTCGAGATGTTGCGTTGTGATAGGTTCTACATCCGTTGCCAAAAAACAGTGTGTCAAATTGTTGGTCGATCCTGGATTGCCCGAGATCACCATATACTCCTGCCAGGTGCCGTTGCCGTAACCGGTCTCTTCGCTCAGTTCACGTTTAGCAGACTCCAACGGTGAAGCATCGCTGGTTTCGCAGACGCCGGCACAAAGTTCATAAGCCGTTATCCCTAAAGCGTGTCGGTATTGTTTGACAAAGACAAATTTCTGGTCCTTTGTGATGGCCAGGACATTGATCCAGTCGGGATATTCCAACACATAGTAATTGGGAATCTCATTGCCATTGGGCAGCTTCAGATGGTCGCACCGAACCGTAAACCAGGGCTTGCGCGAGAGGTATTCGCTATGTAGTACCTTCCATCCGGATTGCGTTTTTTTATCGTTTTGCATGGTCCGATTGTTTTATAGTTTTTTGAAAATGGGCGTAGATATTAGCTCAGGTGTAGGGTTGTCCTGTCCGTCTTTTGCGCTTGTTTAGAGTCTGAGTGTCTTTCGGCGGTTGATCAGATAACTGCATGTAATATGTTCGGACACTTTGGGGTAAGCAAACCTCTTATTGTATAATTTACAGTTGCGACAGAGCGTTAAAGAAAACGGGTTGCCGATTATTTCGGCAACCCGTTTGTGGACATTAATGTTTATCTGCAAAATGCATTTCGTCGAGCAGGTAACCTGCATCCCCGATGCGGTCGATAACAAAAAGCACGTATCGGATATCGACGATAATATTGCGACATTTGGTCGGATCGAATTCGTAATCACTCATCGTACTCTCCCATGTACGGTCGAAGTTGATGCCGATCAGCTCTCCCCATCGGTTTACCACAGGACTTCCCGAGTTACCTCCAGTGGTGTGGTTGGTGGCCATAAAGCAGACTGGTACCGAACCGTTGACACCCCAACGACCGTAATCTTTGGTCTTGTACAGATCACGCAGTCGTTGTGGAATGTTGTAGTCATAGATATCGGGGTTATCTTTCTCCATAATGCCATCGATGGTCGAGATTGGTTCGTAATAGACCCCATCCAGCGGATGATATCCTTCTACGGTTCCATAAGATACGCGCAGCGTGAGGTTGGCATCGGGATAGAAGACATGATCGGGCTGCATTTCCATCTGCCCTTTCATATAGAGGCGGTAGAGCGTATTGATCTCTCGGTTGATGGCTTTGTAGGTGCTGTCCACTCGGGTGGTGTAGAAGGTGTCGAAAGCGTTGGCCAGCAGCAGTGCCGGATCGTTTTGCAGCAGTTGGGCCTTGGTGGCAGAATCGGCGGCGGCCAGAGCTTTGTACCGTTCAAGGGTAGAGAAGTGACTCTGAGCAAACAAGCTATCTATGTAGGCATCAATACCGCCGGCTTTGTCAACAGCTTCGCGGAAATAGGTTGGTGTCCATTCTGCCGGTACATCTTTCAGGTATTCGGCCAGTACAGCTTTGGTACTGAGACGGTCAATTGTTTGCGAATAGTTCTTGAAGAAGCCGTCGCCAGCCTTGGTCGCATTGGGCTTGTAAATGTTTTTGGCTGCATTTTGTGCAAATTGGGTCATCTCGATTGCCTGGTAAGCCTCCTGATAGTAATCCCGTGCAAATGCATACGGTTTCAGTTGTGAGTACAGGGTATGCAGTTGATTCAGAATGTCGCGATAGAGCGGCTTGTCGGCAGCCCATGCTGTGAATTGAGCCTCAAATGCCTTTTTCTTGTCCAATGTGCCGAGACGTTTGAGACCTTTGCTTTCACCTTGCCACTTTTTCCACTGGTTCGAAACACGAGCATTCTTTGCTGCATAAGCAATACGGGTCGCAGGATCTTTGGCCTGTTCGGCATTCATGATTTCGAGACGCATTGTGCGCAGCTTGATTTTGGCCGGATTGCCGTGGTTGACAACGTAATCGATAGCATCCGACATGACATATTGCATCGTGCGCCCGGGGTTACCGTACACCATGGTAAAGTCACCCTCCTGAACGCCGGCCAGCGAAATGGTGAAGGAGCGGCGTGGACGGTACGGGACATTGTCTTTCGAGTAGTCAGCCGGTTTATTGTCCTTATCGGCATAGATGCGGAACATCGAGAAGTCACCGGTGTGGCGTGGCCACATCCAGTTGTCGGTGTCACCGCCGAATTTGCCGATTGACGAGGGAGGGGCTGCCACCAAACGGATGTCGCGGAATTTTTCGTAAACAAACAGAAAATATTGATTGCCGTAATAGAATGGTTCTACCGTGGCGTCATAATGGGTGTTTTTCGTTGCTTTCTCAATCAGTTTAGCTGAGTTTGCCTTGATTTTAGCCTCACGCTCCTGTTGCGACATTTTTTCGCTTACTCCTTTCAGTGCCTGGACTGTCACATCCTCCATCCGGATCAAAAACGATACGGTTAATCCCGGGTTGGGCAGCTCTTCGGAGCGGTTCATGGCCCAGAAACCGTTGGTCAGGTAGTCATGCTCGACACTGCTGTGCGAGCCGATAAAGTAGTAGCCGCAATGGTGGTTGGTCAGAAAAAGCCCCTCATCGGAGATCACTTCTCCAGTACATCCTGTACCAAAAAGCAGGACGGCATCCTTGAGGGAGGCCTGGTTGATGCTGTAAATCTCCTCTGCGGAGATCTTGCACCCTTTGGTTTGCATCTCTTTGATGCGGGATTGGAGCAAAGCCGGGACCCACATACCCTCATCAGCCACTGCAGGTGCATTCTTCAGGCAGAGTGCGGCCAAGAGCAATAAAACGGTCTTTTTCATGTTTCGGTTTTCGATAGTTTTATTTGGTGTTAACGTTTTACTTTTCGTTTGATGTTTTTTGTATTCTTATCGTCAAGATTGCCGAACCTTTATTGTAGCTTTTGCGTAGTAGGTTCGGTTGTAGTAGTCAATCTGTCAGCATCTTGTTACTCCAGCAAGCATCCTGTGCGCAAGTTCGTCTTGGATGGATTACGGTCAGGGAAATTGCGTAAAGCTCTTGAATTTTTGACTACAGTTGATCAATAAAACGGTCTAATTCATTGTACAATTTTTGGATTGGCAGTCCCATCACATTGTAAAAGGAGCCGTCGATACCTTGAATCGCCACATAGCCGATCCACTCCTGGATGCCGTATGCACCGGCTTTGTCAAATGGTTTGTAGGTGTCGATATAATATTCGATCTGTTCGTCACTGAGCGGCCCGAAATGGACATCGGTCTGTGAGTCGAATGAATAGCACTGCTTGCTGCTGCGTAATGTGACGCCGGTAATTACCCGATGCGTTCGGCCGCTGAGGGCCTGTAAGGTCGCGATAGCATCGGCCCGATCTTGCGGTTTGCCGATAATCCGATCATCTAAAATGACAACTGTATCAGCCGTAATCAGTATATCATTGCTTTCGAGCGGGATGGGGTAGCTCTCGGATTTGAGCTTGGACAAAAAACGGGGCACATCCGCTGCGGGTAGTGTGGCAGGGTAGTTCTCCTCGACCTCATATTTGTCAGCCAGTAAATACGACAGTCCGGCATCGCGAAGCAGTTGTTGACGGCGAGGGGAGTGGCTGGCCAAAATTAGACGGTAGGATTGTAATTTTTCGTGTAACAGCATGTCAGTGATAATGTCTGAAAATCTGCGCACTCAGGCGGGACAGATTTTTTATGCTTATTTATTAAAAAAACGCTGCCGGTTGTGATGTGGCAATGTCTTCAATCGTTCTCATTACCGGATGTCAAAGTCAAGCAGTGTCTGTTTTTCGAGTGAGGCGGTGAGTCTATCTCCCGGTTTGACAGGACCAACTCCTACCGGGGTGCCGGTATAGATCAGATCACCCATTTTCAAAGTGACAAAACGTGAAACGTAGGAGATGATTCGATTGACGGAAAAGATCATATCTCCCGTGAAGCCGTGTTGGCGTAACTCTCCGTTGAGACGCATCTCAAAGTGCAGGTTTTGAACATCTCCACCCAATTCGGCTAATGGAATAAATTCCGGCGAGAGAGCTGCCGAATGGTCGAACGCTTTGGCAATCTCCCATGGAAGCCCTTGAGCAATGCAGTTGCGTTGCAGATCACGTGCGGTGAAATCGATGCCTAATCCCACTTCGGCATAATAGCGCGGTGCAAATCGTTCGGCAATAGCTCGACCCACGCGATTGATCTTGACCACCAGTTCCGTTTCGTAGTGCACCTCTTGGCTGAAATCGGGGACATAAAATGGATCGTTGTTGCGCAGTAGTGCGGTATCGGGTTTCATGAAAAATTGCGGCACTTTGGGTAGCTCACGGGTGTGATCGAGCTCCACGACATGTTGTGCATAGTTGCGTCCGATGCAGATGATTTTCATGTTGCTGTGTTGACAATAAAGGTTAGGATTGTGTGGTGCAGTTTTGCCGATCTTTGCGCAGGAACTCGACCATTCTGGCTGCGAATTTGTCGGAGGGGTGTTTGTGTCCGATCAGTTCTTGCAGTTGGGCATAATCCGCCATCATCCGTTCATGTTTGCTGCCACCTGGGAGAATCGCCTCCAACTCTGCAGTTGCATTTTTCATGTTCATATGGTGTTGCAGCAACTCCCGAACAGCTTCTCGGTGCAAAACCAGGTTAACCAGCGAAACGTACGGAATTTTTAAAAATGCCTTACCGATCAGCATTGACGCCCAATCACGACGGTAGCAGACAATTTGCGGTACACCGAGCAGCGCCGTCTCCAATGTGGCGGTTCCTGAGGTGACTACGGCTGCTTCGCTGACAGCCAGAAGCTCGTAAGTTTCATCGCAGATGTAACGTACATCACTGCCTTGTAAGTAGGGAGTGTAGATTGATCGGTCGAGCCAGGAGACACCCGCCACAACAAATTGATATTGTGGATAGAGTTTCGAGAGTTCGACCATGAAAGGCAAATTGTATCCGATTTCTGAACGCCGGCTTCCTGCCAGCAAAGCTATAATCGGACGTTTGTCGAGATGGTTTTTGGCGATGAACTCCTCTCGAGGCAGTAGGGCGGAACGACGTTGATCAATGGCATCGATCAGCGGATTCCCTTCGTATATAGGTTCAATTCCTTTATTGCGGAAATACTCGATTTCAAACGGGAAGATCACGAACAGCCGATCCACATATTTGCGGATCTTTTTGATGCGCGACTCTTTCCATGCCCACACTTTCGGCGCAATATAGTAATAGGTGGGAATACCGACCTCTTTAGCGAAACGGGCTATGCGGAGATTGAAGCCGGCGTAGTCGATCAGAATTAACACATCGGGTTGGAAAGCGGTGATATCAGCCTTGCATTCGTCTATCTGCCGGAAGATGGTTCGCAGGTGGAGTAACACCTCAGTAAATCCCATAAATGAGGCATTTTTGTAGTGCATAGCCAGATTTTCCGCACCTCCGGCTTCAGCCATTTTGTCGCCGCCCCAAAAACGGAAAACCGCTTCCGGATCTGCTTTGCGAATGCCGTGGATCAGGTTCGACCCGTGCAGATCGCCCGATGCTTCTCCTGCAATCAGATAGTAGCGCATAGTGTTATCAGTTGTTTTGTGAGTATATACTTGTGCAATTGAGGATTATCGTAACAGATTGAAACGCACCCGACTCAACTCTTTTTATGTGTTGGGTGTTTGGCGACTGTGTGTGGCAGAATGGTTAAAAATAAATAATGCTCAGAAGAACAGCATGACCATTATGTTGCCTGTCATTTCCTAATTGACAAATACTTAAACGTTGTTATTTTTTAATGGTGGGGTCGAGCAGGTCGGGACGTAGCCGTTCTGTACGTTCGAAAGCCTGTTCCTCTTGCCATTTGGCGATCTCTTTCGGATTGCCCGACAACAATACATCGGGTACTTTCCAGCCTCGGAAATCGGCCGGGCGTGTATATACCGGCGGGGCAAGCAAATTATCTTGAAAACTGTCGGTCAATGCCGATGCCTCATCTCCGATTGCACCCGGAATTACGCGTACTACACTGTCGGCAATGATGGCTGCAGCCAATTCACCGCCGGTAAGTACATAATCTCCGATCGAGATTTCTCGGGTGATCAGATGTTCCCGAACCCGATAGTCGATCCCTTTGTAGTGTCCGCAAAGGATAATGATGTTTTCCAGAGTCGAGAACCGGTTAGCTTCATGTTGGTTGTACTGGATTCCATCAGGCGAAGTGTAGATGATTTCGTCGTAGTGGCGCTCAGCCTGAAGTTGTTCAATACAACGGAAAATAGGTTCGGGTTTCATGACCATACCTGCCTCTCCACCGAACGGATAGTCATCCACCTGCCGGTATTTGTCGAAGGTGTAATCGCGCAGATTGTGAATCACTATTTCAACAAGACCTTTGCGTTGGGCCCGTTTGAGAATCGATTCGTTGAGCGGCGATACCAACAGTTCGGGCACGACGGTCAGAATGTCAATACGCATGGTCAAATGGTTTATTTGTAGTTGATCTCGTGGTTGAGGACTTCGGTGACAAACGGATTGTAAAGAGATTCGTGTCCAATCGTACTCTCCATGCCATGTCCGGGGTAGAAGTGCACATCATCACCCAGCGGAATCAGTTTGTCCAGTATGCTGCGCATGATCCAACTGTAATCACCGCCTGGCAAATCGGTTCGGCCAATGCTCTCTCTGAAGAGTGTGTCACCGGTCAGCAATAGTTTGTTATCCGAATTATAGAAAGCAACATGTCCGGGCGTGTGGCCTGGTGTTTCGATAATCTGAAAAACGGTATTGCCGAACTTCAACTCTTTCTGACCTTCCAGGTCGATATCTACGGTGGGAACCTTGTCCACCTTGAAACCGTAAATGGCTCCGTGGGTCGGGGCTGAGTCGATCAGGAATTTATCCTTGCCGTGGATGGCAAAAGGAATGCCATAGGTCTCTTTGACGTAGTTGACACCCAGCATGTGATCCACATGTCCGTGGGTATTAACGGCCATGACTGGTTTAAGTCCGTTGTCTGTAATGTATTTGGAGAGAGCGGCATCCTCTTGGGGATTGTAGTTGCCGGCATCAACGATGACGCATTCGCCACTTTCGTCTGAAAGTACGATCGTATTCTCCTGAAAAGGATTGAAGGGAAGTACTCCTACTTTTATCATAGCTGCTCGTTGTTTCTAAAAATTTTGATTCATTGCGAATCATAGAATTTCATACAAAGATAGGGATTACTATCTTTGCGGGAAACAAATATGCAGCAAAAGTGGCAAGAAAAAAGGCAAATTATCCGCTGATAGAGTCGCTTGAGATCATTTCCATAGCGGCAGAAGGGAAAGCGCTGGGGCGCTATAACGATGTAGTGGTTTTTGTTCCGATGGCTGTACCGGGCGATGTTGTCGATGTACAGATTCGCACCAAACGACGTCGGTACATGGAGGGGTATATCGTTCGTTTTGTCAAACGTTCTCCTTGGCGGGTAGATCCTGTATGTGAACACTATGGAGTCTGTGGTGGTTGCAAATGGCAACATTTGCCTTACGATCGACAACTCGAGTTCAAACAACAGCAGGTGGCCGATCAATTGTCTCGAATCGGGAAGGTAGAGTTGCCTCCGATCAGTCCGATCCTCGGTTCTGCCAAACAGCTTTTTTATCGCAATAAACTCGAATTTACCTTTTGCAACAAACGTTGGTTGACTGACGAAGAGGTGGCCTCTGGAGAGACTTTTGCAGATAGCGAAGCGTTGGGTTTTCATATTCCTAACATGTTTGATAAAGTGTTGGACATTCGGAAATGTTGGCTGCAGGCAGACCCTTCGAATCAGATTCGTATGGTGATTCGGGAGTTTTGTGTTGCCAACGGCTACTCGTTCTATAATGTGCGCGAGCATGTCGGGCTGATGCGAAATCTGATTATCCGTACCGCTTCGACCGGAGAGGTGATGGTAATTGTTGTATTCGGTGGCGACGAGCAGGAGCGGATCGACAAATTAATGAACCATATCGCAGAGCTATTCCCGCAAATCACCTCCTTGATGTATGTGGTCAACACGAAGTTCAACGATACGATTGGAGATCTGGGTATTCGTTGTTTCAAAGGACGTGACCATATCTTTGAGCAGATGGAGGGTCTGCAATTCAAAATTGGTCCCAAATCGTTCTATCAGACCAATTCGGCGCAGGCTTATGAACTGTATAAAGTTGCGCGAGAGTTTGCTGAGTTGACCGGCAATGAAGTGGTTTATGACCTCTATACTGGAACAGGAACGATTGCCAATTTTGTGGCTCGTCGTTGTCGCAAGGTGGTCGGTGTCGAGTATGTGCCCGAAGCGATTGAGGATGCCAAGGTCAATTCGGCCTTGAACGGGATTGACAATACGGTGTTCTATGCCGGTGATATGAAGGATGTCCTAAATGACCGTTTTATCGAGGAGAATGGTCGTCCCGATGTGGTGATCCTTGACCCGCCGCGCGCCGGAATTCACGAGGATGTGGCTCATACCGTATTACGGGCTGCTCCCCAGCGCATTGTCTATGTAAGTTGTAACCCGGCGACACAAGCTCGGGATATTGCTATTTTCGATGCAGATTATCGTGTTACACGTATCCAGCCGGTGGATATGTTCCCGCATACGCATCATGTTGAAAATGTAGTGCAATTAGTGCGCCGTTGATTTGATTTTTTCAGGAGTTAGCACTATATTTAAAGACTGACCTACTAACTCCTGTGCACTATGAAACTCCCGACATGTTTATGGATGTTGGGTGCTGGTGTATTTCTGAGTGTCACCTCAGCACATGCCCAACGTATTGAAGACATCATTGAGTTGAATGCCGAATTCAATGAAAATGGTGATCTGGTTGTTACAGCCGACAAAAAATGGATCGGCACTTTCTCCTTGGCAATTGACTTTGTCAATGCAACCAATTTGGCTACGCCCCCACGCTATCGAACAGCAATACGTTCCAGCGGTCCTGTGATTACGTTGAAAAACAGAGGATCATATATCTCATCTCAGTGTGGGTTGAGATGTATGTTTTCTTTGGGCGATTGGCGTGCAAGACCTGACATGTCTTTTGTTTATCGATTACCCTATAGTCCTGCCTAGAGAGTTACTAAGGTATCTATTCCTCCTCAGGCTCCACCGAATACTACGGCTTTTCGTGCCTCATTGAGAGGAAATCCACTGGTATATCGCTTTATGCTTAACCGTGGAGATAGCATCTATGCCGTTCGTAAAGGCTTGGTTGTAATTCTCGGCGACCAGAACGCCCCAGAGAGTAAATATGGTGTAATCGCCAATAAAGGCATTAATTATGTGGTGGTTGAACACCAAGATGGATCGTATGCCGTTTATTATGGTTTCACTCGGGGAACCATTGGGGTACAGGTGGGTGAAACGGTGTTTCCCGATACGCCGTTGGGTTGTGCCGGAGCCATTGACTCGACACATTATGTTGTCGATCTCAGGTTAAGCCATTTGGCAGGCAGAATTTTTGAGAAGGGTAATACTTACACCTATATGAAAGCATTTGAGACGGTAGATCTTAATCCTCTTTTTCGTACGGCAGATGGAGATCAAAAGTTAAATTCCGGAAAATCGTATCAAGCGGTGTTATCTGAAGAGTTGGTTACCCAGGAGATGACCAAACGAGAGAAAAAAGCTCGTGCAACTAAATAATAAATTTATCGCTGCAACATTTTTGCAACAATGAACGTCTATTTAATAGTAACCGTTTAAATCATCGATTTATGAAAAGAGGAATGGTTTTGGTTGCGGCCTTGATGCTGACAACTTCGCTGTATGCTCAACAGACAAATGTGATGGATCAACCTTATATCGAGGTGTCAGGTCAAGCTGAAGTAGAGGTAGTTCCTGATAAAATTTATGTTCAGATTACCATTGATGGGGACTCCAAAGGACAGGAGACTGTTCTTCAACAAGAGAAAGAGATGGTGCAACGATTCGATGCGTTAGGTATTGATGTGGAAAAGAAGCTCGTTGTACAGGAGTTGTTCAATTCTGCGTTGAAATCCAATAAAGTGACAACTTTCAAAATGTATCGATTGGAGGTAAACTCTGCTACGCAACTGGCGCATGTTTTTCAGGCTTTGCAGGCAATCGGAATCGCGCAAGCTGAGATAGAAAGCGTTGATGTTTCGAATAAGGAGGAGTTGATTCAGAAAATTCGTGCTGAAGCGGCTCAAAATGCTCGTCAGAACGCACTCGTTCTTGCAAATGCATTGGGTCAGGAGCTTGGGAAAGCACTGTATGTGCAAGATTACAGCACTTCTCCCTACGAATATATGAATATGAGTACAAGAGATTATGCGGTGTCCGAGGTGCGGGAAGTTGTAGCTGAAGCAGCGCCTGTGCTCGAATTTCAGAAAGTTACGCTCAACAGTTCTGTACGTGTCCGCTTTTTGCTGAAATAGCAGCAAGAGAATTGAACAGATGGAATCATCGGTTGGTTTCGGTCTGTTTTTTGTTCTGTAAGTGTTCAGTGCGGTTGCATTTACAAATGTATTTTGTCTTCGATGTAGCATTAGTAAATGGTCCTATAGGTGTTTGAACACGATGGGTCGTTGAATAGTTTGAATGAGTGATTTGATCTTATATCTATTACATTCTACAGATCAAATAACGTTAATCAATAAAAATGTAGATTATGAAACGAATGATGATTGTGGTGGCGGCACTGTTGATGGCGTCTCCACTGTTTGCCCAGCAGAAAACCTTTTTGGATCAGCCTTATATCGAAGTGACAGGTCGTGCGGAGATGGAGGTTGCCCCTGATGAGATTTATGTTCGGATTACGATCAACGAGCAGGATTCCAAAGGAAAAACGACCGTGCTTCAACAAGAGAAAGATATGGTGCGCCGGTTGAAAGATTTAGGGATTGATGTAGATAAAAAATTGGTTGTGCAGGATATGATGAATGCTCAGCTGAAAAAAGATGTGGCTACCTCTAAATCTTACATGTTGGAGGTGAATTCTGCTACGCAGTTGGCTCATGTTTTTCAGGCTTTGCAGACAATCGGTATTTCAGATGCCGCAGTTGAGCGTACAGATGTATCCAATATGGACGAGCTGCGTCAGCAGGTGCGAGGAGCCTCTGCAAAAGCTGCCCGTCAGAATGCGGAGATTTTGGCAGCGGCTCTTGGTCAGAAAGTAGGCAAGGCTATATTTGTTCAAGATAACAGTTACTATTCTCGACCCTATTCCAATGTGGTATTGACGCGAACCATGAAGGTGGCAGATGCGGGTGTAGCAGCTACTGCAGCCCCAACCTTAGAATTCCAAAAAATCACGATCGACCATTCTGTATTGGTTCGTTTCATGTTGGAGTAACAGGGCAATAATTATATTGTCAAAAGTCCGGGATATTTATTTTGTCCCGGACTTTTTATATGTTATAGTACAGACTTTTGGTGAGATAATGTGCAGTAACGTAGAATTTGCCAGGTGTGGAATACACAATCTTTGTAAACAGTTTATTTGCGTTCAGATGGTGGCAATTCCGGAATTTCTTTGCACCTTTGTTCAAAAGAGTCGAAATTGGAGAAGAGTTGTTCCGGTTCACCGGAAATAGAGCGTACAGCCGATGGTTCGCCGACGTTGTGGCATGCCGTATTGGGAGAAGCATATCATTCGCTGCGGGGAGCAGTGGGAGAGTCTCGACATGTCTATATTGAGGCCGGACTTCGTTATGTAATTAATCAAAAACAGGAATGTGAAGACCCGGAAGACACTGCCCGAACGAAACATGATTCGGAGTCGGTGAGTGGGCATACACAACCTGACAGGCTGCAAAATCTAATTCCGCTGCGTATTTTTGAAATGGGATTTGGCAGTGGATTGAATGCCTGGTTGACGGCTCAAGAGGTGGAGAAATGTGCATATCCCGTTGAGTATGTAGCGATTGAACAATATCCTGTTGATTTAGATACAGTACAACAACTCGATTATGCGGCTGATTCGCTATTTGTCACTTTGCATCGTGCTCCGTGGAATGAAAATGTGCAGTTGACACGGTATTTTACCTTGAAAAAGGTAAATGGATCGTTGTTGGATTACCGATTTGATACTACCTTTGATTTGATCTATTTCGATGCTTTCGCACCGGATTGTCAACCGGAACTTTGGTCACAAGCGGTGTTTGGTCGCTTGTACGACTCCTTACGACCAGGAGGTGTGTTGGTGACCTATTCTGCCAAGGGAGTTGTTAAGGAAAATTTGCGTGCAGCAGGATTTACTGTCCATCGACTCCCTGGAGCGTTGGGAAAACATCATATGTTAAGGGCTGAAAAAACTTTTTAGTGTCAGATCGGGTGATTGGACTGAACTGATTGAGCGTAGGGCCATTTTATGATTTACACTTTGGTTGATGATTATTGTCCCTGGTAGTCAGAGAAATCGGAAAATATTCAAAATATCGCTGAGATGGAAAAGAGAACATTCACATTCGATTATCTGCATTATGACTCGTTAGACGACCTACCCGATAAAGATCGGAAATTGGTTGAACGGGCGTTGCATGCTTGTGGAGAGGCATATGCACCCTATTCGGGATTTCGGGTTGGTGCGGCCGCGCGATTGGTGAATGGATCGGTGTTTTCAGCCAACAATCAAGAGAGTGAGGTATTTCCGTCAGGAATGTGCGCGGAGCGTATCCTGCTTTATTACATTCAGGCCAATGGGAATCGTGAAGCGATCGATACTTTGGCTATTGTGTCGATGCCGGGAGAGCGTGAATGTTATCCATGCGGAGCTTGTCGTCAAGTTTTGATCGATACGGAAAAGCGTCAACACCGCCCGATTCGGTTGATTTTGTGTTCCGATCATAGTGCAACCGTGATAGAAGCCGCTCATTTGTTATTGCCGATGGCTTTTGAACTGTAATTTTACGGCGTAATTTTGTCGCCGGAAATGTGATGCAGGTAAGAAAGTCCGAAACAAAAAAGCTTATTACGCTCAATCGCTCGAATAATCATTGAAATTGTTGGGTTTTATTGGTGTTTGTGAGACGAAGTAAAGAGTTTGTCTGGGGGTAAATGACGCTTTGCAAAGTTGTCCTATATTATGATAAGCCTTTGGCCTATTTCAGGCAAAACGAAAAAAGTACAATCATAAATCAATCCATAACATGTTTGAACCGCAGCGAATATTGTACGAAGATAATCATCTGATGGTGGTCAATAAACGTGCCGGTGAGCTGGTACAGCCCGATCCGTCGGGGGATCCTGCTCTCGAAGATGAGATCAAAGCGTTTATTCGAGTACGGGATAATAAGCCAGGTAATGTGTTTCTGGGCGTTGTGCATCGTATTGACCGGCCAGTGAGTGGTGCTGTGATTTTTGCCAAAACAAGTAAGGCTCTTGCTCGTCTCAACGAGATGATCAAGGCACGTGAGATTGCCAAATATTATTGGGCAATTACCGAACGGCCACCGATGCCCGAATCGGGAACTCTGACAGGCTATTTGGTGCGGGATGGCCGAACCAATAAATCACGTATTTATACGAAACCGGTAACAGATGGTAAAGAGGCACGTCTCAATTATCGGTTATTGGGTGGCAGTAAAAACTATTTTTTGATTGAGGTTGAGTTGTTAACGGGACGTCATCACCAGATTCGTGCTCAACTGTCGGCTGCGGGATGTCCGATTCGGGGTGATTTGAAATATGGGGCGGCCCGTTCCAATCGGGACGGTAGCATTTCATTGCACTCGCGTCGGGTTGAATTTTTTCATCCGGTAGCTCGTTCTGGACAATCACGTGAACGACTTGTTATTACAGCTCCTGTCCCTGATGGGGATAATTTGTGGACCTATTTCGAAGAGTCCCAACAGTAGCATTTTCGATAAATAGTTTTCTATTCAAGTATGGAGAGTATGCGAGCTGCAGATTCAGTGAATTGAAAATTTACGGTTTGTTAAAATTACATAAATACATTTACAGCTTCAATGAAGCATCCAGAACATCGAGTTGTGTCTGTTATTGGGTAGGTTGAGGCTCGTAATACAATGATTCGATGGTTCAGGAGAATTCTGTGATGAACAGGTTGTAGTCCGTGTTTTGATGGGGAGTCTGGCCCCACAGAGCAGACGAACGAATAAATTCAGATAGGAGTTGATACCCTCCTTAGATTTTTTTACCTTTGCCGAACTAATAAATTTTTTGATAAAATGACAAAAGGACCCATTTCTCAGTTTATCACGCACAACTACCGCCACTTCAATTCAGCGGCTCTGGTGGATGCGGCCAAAGGTTATGAAGCCCATCTCGAAAAGGGGGGCAAAATGATGATCACGCTCGGTGGTGCGATGAGTACCGCTGAGTTGGGCATCTCTCTGGCAGAGATGATTCGTCAGGACAAGGTGCAGATCATTACCTGTACTGGCGCCAACCTCGAAGAGGACATCATGAACCTGGTGGCACACTCTCACTACAAACGTGTTCCGGATTATCGCGATTTCACACCGCAGGATGAGTGGAACTTGTTGCAAAATCACATGAACCGTGTGACGGATACTTGTATTCCGGAAGAGGAGGCTTTCCGTCGTTTGCAACAGCATATTTTCAAAATTTGGAAAGATGCTGATAACAAAGGCGAGCGTTATCTTCCCTACGAGTTTATGTACAAATTGCTGCGTAGTGGCGAGTTGGAACAATATTATGAGATCGATCCCAAAGACAGCTGGATGTTGGCTGCTTGCGAAAAGAATATTCCGATCATTGTTCCGGGTTGGGAAGACAGTACAATGGGTAACATCTTTACAGCATATTGCATCAAAGGCGAACTGAAACCTTCGACCATCAAAGGTGGTATCGAAACGATGATGTTCCTGACCGATTGGTATAAGGCCAACAGTGGCGGAGCCGGTGTTGGTTTCTTCCAGATCGGTGGTGGTATTTCGGGTGATTTCCCGATCTGCGTTGTGCCGATGATGTATCAGGATCTGGAGTGGGAGGATACCCCATGCTGGGCTTATTTCTGCCAGATTTCGGATTCGACCACTTCTTATGGTTCATATTCTGGTGCCGTGCCTAACGAGAAGATTACCTGGGGTAAATTGCTGCCCGATACGCCGAGCTTTATCGTAGAGTCAGATGCGACAATCGTTGCGCCGCTGATTTTTGCTTACGTACTTGGCTGGTAAAATTTTTCCATCATATCAAACGGAAACGGTCGCTATCATAGCGACCGTTTCTTGTTGTAAGGTGTGATAAAAATCATGGTTTTTTGCGTCTTTTGACACTTTCAGTTTCAAACTCTTGTTGATCGAATTTGGCTGCAAGAATTGCTTTGGCAGTTTTTTCGTCCTTTTCAGCCACGACCAGCTTGATTTCCAACCACTCGTTTTGCATGGGCATGATGTCGAATGCCGTTTCGTTGATCAGTTCGCATTCGATACCGTTGCTGGCCAAAAGCGTTTGGTAAATCATAGCCTCTCCAGCGGTCGAGAACTTTTTGATAACAACAACTTTCGATTTATCCATAACGTGTAGTTTTAATGTGGTTCTTTCTTACAAGATACATTTTCTTTTACTGAATAACAATTTTTGGGCCGGAATTATTGCTTGAAATTTTAGTTTTTTCAGAGTCAGGCACGTCGACTCTTGCATTGAAAAAATTGAAGGTGCACGTTTGGGCGAGTGAGGGGTTTTGTTATCTTTGCTAAGGAATAAAGAGAGTCTGTTTTTATGAGCCAGTTTGTTCATCTTCACGTACATACACAATATTCAATCCTTGATGGCGCCTCAGCTATCAAACCTCTATTGAAGCGGGCTAATGCCCTTGGTATGACGGCACTTGCAATCACTGATCATGGTAATATGTTCGGAGTGAAAGAGTTTCATGATGCAGCCGTCAAAGAGGGAGTCAAACCGATTCTGGGGTGCGAGGTGTATGTGGCAACGGGTAGTCGCTTCGATAAAAAAAGAGGACGCGAAGATCGAGGCCATCACCTGATCCTTTTGGCAAAAAACAAGGCAGGATACCACAACCTGGCAAAAATGGTCTCTTATGCTTTTACGGAGGGTTACTATTATCATCCTCGCGTGGATAAAGAGCTGTTGCGTACTTACCACGAAGGGATCATCTGTTGTTCGGCCTGTTTGGGAGGAGAGTTGCCCCAAGCCATTATGCATGGAGATCGAGCAAAAGCTGAGGCTGTGGTACGTGAATTCAAAGAGATTTTCGGAGAGGATTATTATCTCGAAATGCAGTTGCATCGCAGCGGTGATCCTCGTCGGGATTCTGAGGTGTATGAAAATCAGAAGCGGGTTAACGCTGTGATTTTGGAGCTGGCTGCACAGTATGGAATTAAATATATCGCTTCGAATGATGTCCATTTTATCAAGGCGGAGGATGCCGAAGCGCACGATCGATTAATTTGTCTCAATACGGGAAAAGATTTGGATGATCCGACCCGTATGCGATACACCGGACAGGAGTTTTTGAAGAGTCCGGAGGAGATGGCAGAGCTGTTTGCAGAGCATCCAGAAGCCTTGGCGACCACTTTGGAGATTGCAGACAAAGTCGAGGAGTATTCTTTGGAGCATAAGCCGTTGATGCCGAATTTCCCGATTCCGGAAGATTTCCCGATCGATTTGGATCAGTTGAAAGAGGTCTTTTCTAAAAAAGTTAAGGATGAGGCGTTGTTGGCTGAGATTAAGCAGGCATCATCGCTGGATGAGTTGACAACGACGCACCCTGAGTTGGCAGAACCATTGATGATTGCCAAACAGTTCCTCTATTTGAAACATTTGAGTTATGAGGGGGCAAAACGACGTTATGGTGAGCTCGATGAACAGATAACCAAACGTCTCGAGTATGAACTTTCGACCATTGAGTGGATGGGTTTCCCGGGATACTTCCTGATCGTTTGGGACTATATCCGGGCTGCTCGTGAACTGGGGGTTTCGGTAGGTCCGGGACGTGGTTCTGCCGCAGGATCCGTTGTGGCCTATACGTTGGGAATTACCAATATCGATCCGATCAAATACGATCTGCTGTTTGAGCGTTTCCTCAATCCGGATCGTATTTCGTTGCCTGATGTCGATGTCGATTTTGACGAGGATGGACGTGCAGAGGTGCTCCACTATGTGGTGGAAAAGTACGGTAGTAAACGCGTAGCTCAGATTATTACGTTTGGTACCATGGCCCCCAAAGCTGCAATTAAGGATGTGGCTCGGGTGGAGAAATTGCCACTTGCCGAAAGTAACCGTTTGACGAAACTAATTCCCGATAAACCGGGGACCACTTTTGAAAAGGCCTTTAAGGAGGTTCCTGAGTTGGTTGCCGAAACTCAATCCGAAAACCCGTTGATTCGCGATACCCTCAAGTATGCCCAGCAGCTGGAGGGGTCTGTTCGACAAACCGGAGTGCATGCTTGTGGTGTAATTATCGGGCAGGATGATTTGGAAAAATTTGCCCCGATTGCCATTGCAAAGGATGCCGAACTGAATGTTGTGCAGTTTGAGGGGAAACAGGTCGAAAGTGTTGGTCTGATCAAGATGGACTTTTTGGGATTGAAGACACTTTCGATTATCAAGGATGCATTGGAGAATATCGAATCCTCGAAAGGAATTAAACTGGATATCGATTCGATCCCGTTGGATGATGCGGCAACTTACGACTTGTATAGTCGAGGCGAAACTACCGGATTGTTCCAATTCGAGTCGCCGGGTATGAAAAAATATTTGCGCAGTCTGAAACCCAACCGCTTCGAGGACCTGATTGCGATGAATGCTTTGTATCGTCCGGGCCCGATGGAGTATATTCCTTCGTTTATTGCCCGTAAGTTCGGGCGCGAAGCAGTGACCTACGATATTCCCGATATGGAGGAGTATCTGAAAGATACGTATGGCATTACGGTTTATCAGGAACAGGTGATGTTGCTGTCGCAGAAACTGGCCGGTTTTACGGGAGGTCAAGCCGATACGCTGCGTAAAGCAATGGGTAAGAAGAAAAAGGATGTGCTGGATAAGATGAAACCTCAATTCATTGAGGGCGCGAAGAAAAATGGACATGATCCGGCCATTTGTGAAAAGATTTGGGGAGACTGGGAGGCATTTGCGTCATACGCTTTCAACAAATCACACTCGACCTGTTATGCTTACGTTTCGTATCAGACCGCGTACCTGAAGGCCCACTATCCTGCCGAATTTATGGCGGCGTTGTTGAGTCGCAATCTCTCCGATATCAAGAAGATCAGCTTCTTTATGGATGAGTGTAAGCGGATGGGGTTGTCGGTGCTTGGGCCGGATGTAAATTACAGTAAGAGCCGCTTTTCGGTCGATGAAGGAGGAAATGTCCGTTTCGGGTTGGCCGCAATCAAAGGAGTTGGCGAGGCTGCCGTGAAAGATATTGTCGAGAGCCGTCAGCGTGATGGTAAGTTCAAGTCGATCTATGATTTTATGGAGAGAGTGAATTTGCAGGCGGTGAACCGTAAAACCCTGGAGAATATAGTTTTAGGTGGTGCATTTGATACCATCAGTGATCTGCCACGCAGTGCCTATTTTGCCCCGGATGGTCGTGAGGGATCGTTCCTCGAGGCTTTGATGCGGTATGGAAACCGTGTCCAAAGTGAAAAGGCCAATGTCCAGCAGAGTCTGTTCGGTGGAGGAGGCGGTGAGGCTGAAATTCAAAAGCCTGAGCCATTGCCGCATGAACCTTGGACACAAATCGAAACCTTGAATAAAGAGCGTGAAGTCATCGGTATTTATCTTTCGTCACATCCGTTAGATAACTTTTCGGTGATCATCCGTCACTATTGTCATACGAGTTTGGGTGATTTGCAGGATCTGTCAGCCATGAAAAACAAAGACTTTACGGTTGCAGGCATGATCACCTCAGTACAGCACCTTACGACGAAAACCGGTAAACCGTATGGCCGCTTTACCATGGAGGATTATAATAGTTCCCATGAATTTACGTTATTCAGTAAGAAATACGAGACATTCCGTCAATATCTCTATGAGGGATACTATTTGCTGATTCGGGGACGGGTTCAGGAGCGTCCTTATAATCTGAATGAACTGGAGTGTGTCATCAATTCGATGATGCAGTTGGCAGAGGCTCAAGAGACCCTGATTCATGAATTGACCATCTCTTTGCCTGTGGCGGATCTGACGGATGACATTGTGACACAACTCAAGACGACGGTAGCTGAGAATAAAGGCAATGTTACCTTACGGGTTAAAGTGGTCGATCCGCAGGCTGATGTGGCAGTGAATTTGTATTCCAAAACATTGAAAGTCGGGATGACGCCCGATATGGTACGGTTCCTCGATGACAATTCCTTGCGCTATACGCTGATGTAAGCGATGGGTGTGTTAAGTATGTCGTTGAACATCTCTGGATGTGTCGTAGTTCCCGAGTTGGTAATTGCATGTTCTTAAGATTGCCTCCGCTCATTGGTTAATTTGTTTGTATTGTGCGACTGTAGCATATACGGACTTGATCAAAAGAGTGTTTGGGAAATAAGAGGATAGATCTTGGCAAAAAATGTTGACAATGCGTTGATCTTTTTCGGAAACAACCGTACAGTATGTGTCAACTTATTGCCATTTTTGTGAAAAGAAAATTTTAAATCAAAACAGTATATATTATGGCACTTAGTATTACATCTGCTAATTATCAGGAGGTTATTGATTCAGGTAAACCTGTTGTAATCGATTTTTGGGCTGAATGGTGTGGCCCGTGTCGTATGGTGGCTCCTATTATCGACGAGCTGGCTGCGGAATACGAAGGTAAGGTCATCATTGGCAAATGTGATGTGGACGAAAATGATGCCCTGGCAGTAAAATTCGGCATCCGTAACATCCCGACCGTTATCTTCCTTAAAAATGGAGAGGTCGTTGACAAACAGGTTGGTGCAGGTCCTCGTAACTTGTTCGAGGATAAGATTGCCAAATTGCTGTAAGAGTTTTATTAAATGGCGTATGTGTTAATCGGAGACGCGAATTGTTATCAGGAAGAAGCTTTGAGCTGAATCGTATGCTTAGATTTTTGATAACAGGAGGTGCGAATATCCAAAAAACGCGTTTCGATTGATGTTATATATTGCAAAAAGAGGCATGAGATAATCATGCCTCTTTTGGGTTTGTCGGATTAAACTCAATGGGAAAAAGAGCGTAACTCTTTAATCCTATTCTTCTTCGATCAATGTAATTTTGCCTTGTAGCATGGCAATGCGTCCCTGTTTCATCAACATGCCGACACAACGTTTAAAGACTTTTTTGCTCATACCTGTCATTTCGGCAATCTGTTGAGGCGTGCTTTCATCGCATAATGGTAACACGCCGTTGTGTTGAGCCAGGAGCTCGAGCAGATGACCGGCTGAACGTTTTATTTCGTCATATCCCTGTTTTTGGAGCGTTACATCAACGCGATTCTCCTCGGTGATTCGTGAAACGTATCCTTGCAACCGATCGCCGATAGCAATGGGACGAAACAGCTGGTTGTGATACAGCATCCCCCAATGACGATTCTCAATGATCACTCGGTACCCGATCTCATTGCGACTGGTCACTAAGAGTGTAACCTCTTGATGCGGTTTGATGGTGAGCTGACGGTTGTTTATAAAACTGTTCATCAGCATGGAGGCTACGACACGTCCCGTCACGTTGTCGTTATAGAGATATACGATATAGCTTTTGCCTGCTTCGACTCTTCCTTGCATATTCCGATTCGGTAAAAAGAGATCTTTAGCTTTTAAACCCCAATCGAGAAATGCCCCGTGAATTGTTTTGTCAACGACACGCAGATATGTAGCCTCACCCACAGTGGCCATCGGGTGATCAGTCGTGGCAACCAAACGATCTTCTGAATCGCAATATACAAATACATCGATCAGGTCATCCACTTTGTTATCCATCGAAACGTATCGATTGGGCAGCAATACTTCGTTACCCTCTTCGTCTGCGAGGTAGAGTCCGAAATCGGAAATGCGGTTGACCCGCAAGGTGTAATAGAGGCCGGCAGTCAGCATGATGTGAAAGATTCGGAGTGTTTAGATGCAAATATAATGTTGTTCTGTCGCAAAGGTACGAAAATCTGACTGTTGCTGCGAACAGCCACAGATAAAAATCAGATGTTGCATTGACGGTTGTGTTCTTGTCTTGTCTGATGGACAGATAAGGATGAGGTTTATCTTGTTGCTTTTAGAATAGAGGTTGTAGGAACGTGCTTGTTGATAGAATATTTAGTATCTTTGTACGTTTCTCTGAAAAACAGCGGATAGATGAAATTGTCTCTATTTTTATGTGCGTTAGCCTTATCGGTAGTTGCTTGCGCACAAACTCCATCCGATACGATTCGCTCGACGGTCAATAGTGGTTTTGCTCGTGTCGAAGTGCCTCCATTGCCTGATAAACTGGATTTGGCAGGAGAGCCTGTCCCTATGCAGAATCAGGATACGCGTGAAAGTCTTATGCGCGAGATGTTGACGACGTTGTATATGCATTCGCGGACGATGCAGACGCTGTTAGCGTCCAAACGATATTTTGCTATTATTGAGCCAATCTTGGCAAAATATGGTGTTCCCAATGATTTCAAATATCTCTGTATGGCAGAAAGTGGCCTGAATCCTGAAGCTCGTTCAGGAGCTGGTGCCGGTGGCTTGTGGCAGTTGATGCCGGCGTATGCAAAATCAGCAGGCCTGCTGGTAGGGGATGAGGTGGATGAACGCTATCACATCGAAAAATCTACTGAAGCCGCTTGCCGCTATCTGATTGATGCCAAACGTCGGTTGGGTAGTTGGACATTGGCTGCAGCTGCTTTCAATGCCGGAGTGGCAGGTGTATCTCGACGATTGGAGAAGCAGGGCGTTGAATCCTATTATGATCTCTTTTTGCCCAATGAGACGTTACGTTATGTCTTCCGGGTGCTCTCATTCAAGCTGTTGATGTCTGATCCTGCTGCATACGGCTATCAAATCGATAAAAAAGAGTATTATCCGTTGTTGCCTGCTTATAAAGAGGTAACCATTGATGATCCTGAAATTGATTGGGCCGCTTTTGCCCGTGAACACGGTACACATTACAAACAGATTCGTCAGTTGAATCCCTGGATTCGGGATTACGATTATACCAACAAAGCAGGCCGAAGTTTTACGGTTAAGATTCCTAAAGGTTCAGCTCGTAAATAAATTCCATGAAAACCGACAAGAACGACATAAATAGCCAAACGATGGCCGCTACCGAAACTCATCGTCCTGATAATTGGATCGAGGTTTATGGCGCTCGTGAACACAACCTGAAAAATGTGGATGTGTCCATACCTCGTGATAGTTTGACGGTGATTACCGGATTGTCCGGTTCGGGAAAATCGTCATTGGCTTTCGATACGATTTATGCCGAAGGTCAGCGTCGGTATATGGAGACCCTGTCAACCTATGCTCGTCAGTTTGTTGGTTCGATGGAACGTCCCGATGTGGATAAAATTACCGGTTTGAGTCCGGTTATCTCGATCGAACAGAAGACGACCAACCGCAATCCTCGCTCCACTGTGGGAACCGTTACGGAGATCAATGACTTCTTGCGTTTGCTGTTTGCCAGGGCTGCCGAGGCATATTCTCCAGTAACGGGAGAACTGATGGTACACCATACCGATGCACAGATCGTTGATCTGATCATGCACGATTTCGACGGACGGAAGATTGCCTTGTTGGCACCGGTTGTGCGAGGGCGTAAAGGTCATTACAGAGAACTTTTTGAAGGCTTTATCAAAAAGGGATATCTCTATGCTCGGGTTGATGGCGAGATTCGTGAAGTGCACTCGGGCATGAAACTGGATCGTTACAAAATTCACCACATTGAGCTGTTGGTCGATCGGCTCCAGGTGAAGGAGGATGTACAACCTCGCCTGTTGAAGAGCCTTCAGGAGACGATGCGACAGGGGAAAGGAACAATGATGGTGTATGATTACGAAACCAATAATGTCCGGTTTTACAGTCGTCATCTGATGTGTCCGACCAGCGGTATTGCCTTTAATGAGCCGGCACCGCATACCTTTTCGTTTAACTCTCCGCAGGGTGCCTGCCCGCATTGCAATGGATTGGGAGAAGAGGTGGTCTTCGATATGGAAAGGATCATCCCCGACGATAAGAAGTCGATCCGTGAGGGTGCAATAGAACCACTGGGTCGTTATCGGAATAATCTGTTGTTTGCAATGATCGAGGCTTTGGGCCGCAGACACGATTTTACCATCGATGATCCGGTCGGTTCGTTGGGAGAGGAGGCTTTGAATGCCGTATTGTATGGCGATGCCGAGCCTTTGCGGATCGATACGCATGAATTAGGCGGAGCGGGTAGCTACATGATCGCCTGGGAAGGTGTTGCTGACTATATCGAGAAACAACAGGAGGACAGCTCCAGCAACAAGGGAAGCAAATGGAAGGAGCAGTTCGTCATGCGGCGGACCTGTTCGGTTTGTGGTGGCTCAAGGCTGAAACCGGAAGCCTTGCAGTTCAAAATCGATGGTAAAAATATTGCCGAACTGGCAGCACTCAGTATCGAGGATTTTGCGGCGTGGATGGAGGGCTTGGAAGAGCGACTATCGAAACGGCAACAAATCATCGCCCATGATCTGTTGAAAGAGATTCGCGAGCGGTTGCGTTTTCTGTTGGATGTCGGATTGGGGTATTTGTCGTTGAGCCGCAGTTCCTGTTCATTGTCGGGAGGCGAGAGCCAACGTATCCGTTTGGCTACGCAGATCGGCTCGAAATTGGTCAATGTACTTTATATCTTGGATGAGCCGAGTATCGGATTGCATCAGCGTGACAATATCAAATTGATCAACAGCCTTAAAGCGTTGCGTGATGCGGGCAATTCGGTGATCGTCGTTGAACATGACGAGGAGATGATCCGCAATGCCGATTGGATTGTCGATGTGGGGCCGCTGGCTGGTGTACGTGGAGGCGAAATCGTTGCGTCTGGCACCTTGGAGAATGTTATGCGTTCTGGAAGTATTACGGCGGAGTATTTGAGTGGACGCCGTAAAATTGAGGTCCCTGCGGTTCGTCGCAAAGGGAACGGAAAGGTGTTGACTATCCGAGGGGCACGAGGCAATAATCTGAAAAACATTACGGTCGATTTCCCGTTGGGCATGATGATCTGCGTAACGGGTGTCAGCGGTAGCGGTAAATCGACATTGATCAATGCAACGTTACGGGCAGCTCTGAACCGTTACCTCTACCATTCGTATGACCAGCCGTTGGCCTACGATGCCATTGACGGCATCGAGAATATTGATAAAATGGTGGTCGTCGATCAGTCGCCAATCGGCCGTACACCGCGCAGCAATCCGGCTACCTATTCCAATGTATTTGGGGATATTCGCAAACTGTTTGAGGCTACGCCTGATGCACAGGTAAGAGGTTTCAAGGCTGGACGTTTCTCGTTTAATGTTAAGGGAGGGCGCTGTGAGGCGTGTCGTGGCGCCGGTGTGCAAACGATAGAGATGAATTTCCTGCCCGATGTATATGTGAAATGTAAGGTCTGCAACGGACAACGTTATAATCGTGAAACGTTGGAGGTGAAGTATAAAGGGAAGAGTATCAATGATGTGTTAAACATGACGATTAATCAGGCTGTTGCATTTTTTGAGGCGATTCCTTCGATTCACATGAAGTTGAAAGCTATTCAGGATGTTGGCCTTGGCTACTTGACACTCGGTCAACCATGTACAACGTTATCGGGAGGTGAGAGTCAGCGTATCAAACTCTCTGCAGAATTGGCCAAACGTGATACGGGAAACACCCTCTATATTTTGGATGAACCTACGACTGGTTTGCACTTTGAGGATATTCGTGTACTACTTGATGTCTTGAATAAATTGGTTGAGAAGGGTAACTCTGTTATCGTGATCGAGCACAATTTGGATGTGATCAAAGTGGCAGATTACTTGATTGATATAGGTCCTGAAGGTGGTAGTGGTGGCGGTCAGTTGATTGCAACAGGAATGCCGGAAGAGGTCGCCGAAGTCAAGGGTAGTTATACAGGCAAGTATCTTAAGCCGTTGTTGAAATAGGCAGGCGGTAATCCGTATTTATATTTCTTTGGGGCTGAGTATTGTCCTATCTTTTTTGAACCTCTATATGTCGTGTTTCGGAGAGGCTCAAAAAGGTGTACTATTATTTATTTTGACGTTTTTCATATAAGTAGGTTCCGTAATGTGGTTTTATATCAAGGCCTCATATGCATCATTCTATGAGCATTCAAATCTTTATTGGTGATTGCTTCTGAGTGCACCGTATTTATGACAGTTTGAAGTGTAGCAATCTTCGTCAAATGTTATTTATTGTGTGCATAATATGTTGATAATTCCCCTCCCAAGTGTTAAGATCAGCTAATTATATGTGAATAAAATTATAATTACATGTTAATTAGTTGTTGATATATGATCTGTTATTAACATTAAAAGCATAAAAAATCCCCGTCAATCCGACGGGGATTTTTGTTGTGATTATATTTACTAATTAAAACATATCGGAGTAGGATGTGTTTAATTCACTCTTCCAAATGTTGTACAGGCAAGATGTAAATTGAAATTGAATTTATTTGAACGGTGAATCCGGCTCTTTAGCCATGTGGCTGTAAAAGAGTTTATCCAACAGCCCTGGGGCAAACTTGCCGATAAATGATGTGGCACGTCCGTCGAACTCCATCAAGACTAACCGTTTTCGGCGAGAGAGACCGCGTATAATCCGTTGTGCAACCTCTTCTGCACTCATCATTTTGGCTTCGTTGCGAGGTGATTCTCCCTGTTGGGACCCATCGGCAGTCAAAGCCGAGAAGCGTACGTTGGAGGCAGTGAAACCGGGGCAGGCGATCATAACATGCAATCCCTTTTTCAGATTTTCGATGCGGATGGTTTCGAGCAGTCCTGTCATGGCAAATTTGGATGCCGAATAGCCTGTTCGTCCGGGCAACCCATGGATGCCGGCTACTGAAGAGACCCCTACAAGTGAACCCTTCGATGCTTGCAAGTATGGCAGCGCATATTTTGCACAATAGACGGTGCCCCAAAAATTAACATCCATCAGTTGACGCAAAACGTCCAGTTGAACATCATCGAAAAGGGCTCGCATGGAGATACCTGCATTGCAGATCAGAATATCGATACCTCCGAACGCAGAAATTGCTTTATCGATAAGGCGTTTGCATTCAGCTTCCTGAGTGACGTCTGTCTCTTCAAATACAGCCTCTCCGCCCCGGGAAAGAATCTCACCGGCAATTTCTGCCAATTTTGCACTGTGGCGTGCACCCATCACCACTTTGGCTCCCCGATCCGCAAATGCATAACTCAAGGCTTTCCCGATTCCGGATGAGGCTCCGGTGATGACGACAACTTTTCCTTTGAAATCCATATATCTATTAGTTATTTGTTTCTTGTCTAGATAAGATGTGTTTCAGTTAAACCTGCAGCAAGCCGAATTTGCGCAGTTGATCCCACTGTTTGGAGAGGTAAAATACAATAAACGGCTCTTCACTGAATTGTGCGTAAAGCTCTTTGGCTTCAGCCAATGTGAATTTGCAGTCAAGTTTGGATACAATCGGCAATAGGTGCATGATAAAATCCTGATCGGCAGGTTTGAGCCTGAAGGTCTTTTCTGACGAGTTGCTTCGAATAATGATTCCCTCCTCGGTTCGAACAGCTTGCGGTCCGATCCAGATCAACCGTGCATGATCCGAGTATATACGTGATGAATCGGGCTTGATGAGGTGGTCGGTGATCAAGGTCTCTTCCACTGTGGTCGTAGGAACCTCTTTCCCCTTGAACCATTTGTGTACGGGTCGGTCAAGTCCGTTGCCGTACATGTAATTGGCAAGGGCTTCATTCAGGCCGTCGCCTACCATGTTGATATTGTAGGTGCGAATCTCTGTAAAGGGGATTTCGTTGTTGGCAAATCCATTGGGCCCTTTATTTTTGTGATGTACCCCAAACTCTTCGGGCGATTGTCCGCTGGGACTGTGGACCGTCATGGCATAGCGGTGCCAGAATGCCGAACCGATCAGTTCGGCCCGGAACAATTGGCGTACTACCTCCAGCGAATCGACACTCTCCTGGAGCGTTTCGGTGGGGAAACCGTACATTAAGTAAGTGTGTACCATGATCCCTGCATAGAAAAAGTTACGCATGGCCAAGGTGGCCTGTTCAATGGTAACTCCCTTATTCATCAGTGCAAGCAGCCGATCCGATGCCACTTCCAAACCTCCGGATACGGCAATGCAACCGGCAGCTGACATCAGTTGTGCCAAATCCCCCGTAAAACTTTTTTCGAAACGGATATTGGTCCACCAGGAGACTTTGAGGTTGCGGCGTAAAATCTCAATCGAGAGGTCGCGTAGGGTAGTAGGAGGGGCGGCTTCATCTACGAAATGGAAGCCCCGACTACCTGTCTGTGCTATGACCTGTTCCATCCAATCGACCAACTCGGTTGCAGATACACGATCATAGCGGCAGATATAATCCAAAGAGGTGTCGCAGAAAGCACATTTGCCCCAATAGCAACCGTGGGCAAGCATCATCTTGTTCCATCTTCCATCACTCCAAAGACGGTGCATGGGATTGGTCACTTCGGTCAGCGAGATGTATTTGTCGTGTGGTAGGCCGCTATAATCCGGGCAACCCCGTTCAAGATGAGAGATTGGGCTATCATCGCCGTTATGATATCCTTCTCGGGTATAGGTGTGGATTAGAGGTGCTCCTGTCAGAATTCGTTCAATCGGTAACTCTCCATCGTCCAATACCACATAGTCGACATATTGAAAGATTCCCTTTTCGGTCATAGACCGCAATTCGGTTGAAGGATAACCGCCCCCAATGATGACTTTGATTTGGGGATAGCGCTCTTTGATGTGTTGTGCACACCGAAGTGTGGCGAGTAAATTGCCTGGAAAAGGTATCGTAAAACCGACGTGAGTAGGTGACTCAGCTGTAATTTTGTTGTCAAGCAGGTTGATCATCTCCTCCTCGATCAGGTTTAGCGGCTGTTGCAGTGCAGCCTCGAGACGAGAGAAAGTGGGGATGGCGACTGCCAGCTGTTCACCGTATCGGACGATTTCGAAATATTCGGTGATAGTACCCCGGATCAGATCACTCAGATCTTGCAGGTAGAGCGTACAGAGAAACTTGGCACAGTCGGATGTTCCCAGGTTGCCAAAAAAGTAATCGAGTTCACCAATGGAATCGAAACGATGGGCTTGTGGAAGAAACTCGCCGTTGCATATCAATGTGGCCAATGTGTTGTCTCCCTTGCGCAGAAACTCCATGACCGTATCAATCGTATTCAGATAATGGTCTCGCAGAGCGTAGATCCGTTCCAAATTGGGATCGCCATCGATTGCCTCAGGAGTACAGTGATTGAAAATCCGTTGCAGCAGTTCACGGCTGAAAAGTCTGTTGATCAACTCGATGGATAGGTCGTACTGTTCGACCTGATGTCCATGACGGGTCAAATATCCTTTTAAATAGGCAGTCGCCGGATACGGACAGTTGACCTGAACAAAAGGCGGGGTAATCAACAAAAGCTTTTCCATACGATTGTGTGGCGATTTGTGATGTTTGGCAATATGAGATTATCCTTTTGGATTCTGTTAGCTTAATTTTATTTGATCTTTCGGAACTTCTTGTGTGTATTAGGCTTCAATGACTAATCCGTCGTACGCAAAATGGCAATTTTCAGGGAGTCGTGGGTCTTCTTGAACATACCTGCCCATCTGATGGGAAACATGGGTAAGGTAGGTGTGTTTAGGACCTACTAAATAGCTGATATGTAAAGCTTCATCAAGAGTGAAATGCGAAATGTGAGACTCTTTGCGTAAAGCATTAATTACCAAAGTGTCGATCCCTTTGATTTTTTCGATCTCTTGTGGTGAGATATGATTGAAATCAGTCAGATACGCAATTTCTCCGATCCGGAAGCCCAGTACCGGGAGCTTGTAATGTAGTCCTCGAATGGGAATTACCTTAACACCTTTTACCTGAAAAGGCTCCTCTGTGATGGTATGCAGATTAATTTCTGGAACGCCGGGATATTTATGTTCACTGAATGCATAATCAAAATCTTTCCGAATCACCTGTTGTACCCGCTCTTCGGCATAGATATCAACTGCAGCTTTTGAAGTGTAATTGAATGCCCGTACGTCATCCAAACCTCCAACATGATCTTTGTGCCCATGCGTCAGGAGAATGCCATCAATGTGCCGTACATCTTCCCGTAACATCTGTTGCCGAAAATCAGGCCCAGCATCAATCACCAGTACAACGTCATCCTGTTCAATCAGCGCAGCAGTTCGTAACCGTTTGTCCCGTGCATCTGGCGATGTGCAAACCCAACAGCCGCACGAAATTACCGGAACACCTTGTGAGGTTCCTGTTCCCAAAAATGTGAGTTTGGTCATTCAATGAAAATTTGTGTAAATATAGCGATTTTACAGTTAAACGATTCCGGGACTATCGTGTCTTTGTGACATAAAACAAGACAGGCGACCTGTTATGATCGCCTGCCTTGTTTTAAATCTTGTTATAAATATAATTCCAGTCTTTCCCAACGTTAGGGGAAAGGGCCGAGAATTGAGAATGAAGATTATGCTTCTGAAGTGGTTTTCTCGAGACGTTTCATGCGTGAGAAGAGGAATGCCGCTGAAAGCAGGCAGCAAACCACCAGGATTCCCCACAGCATCCACAAATCGATAGCTTCCCACAGGTAACCGATCACAGCAACCAAATAGTTGCCGATAGCCGTAGCTGCTAACCAACCACCTTGAGCAATACCTTTGTATTTTGGAGGTGCAACTTTCGATACAAAGGAGATACCCATCGGGGAGAGGAACAGTTCAGCAATAGTCAGCACGAAATAGGTGCTGATCAACCAATTTGGGGAAACCAACATGGAACTTACACCACCTGTTGCTTTGATGTCGGCAGGGGCTGGTAAACCGTGTGATCCGATAGCCAATATTACAAAACCCAATGCAGCGATGAGCATACCGATTCCGATTTTACGTGGAGCAAGCGGTTCTTTGCCACGTTTAGCCAACCAACTGAAGAATGCAACCGTAATAGGGGTGAGCAGTACGATGAAGTATGCATTGAACTGCTGGAAAATTTGCGGAGTGATTGACATCTCGGCTGGCAGGAATGAGTAGGCCAACCAAGCCAATCCGAGTCCAATGATGGCGACTAAAGTAGCCGTGAGCTTACTGCGTCCTTCTTTGGATTGGAATATATTGAGGATGCCATAGAAGCCAACCGCAAATGGAATCAAAGTCAGTAGAGAGAACCCGAACCGGTCGAAACCGCTCACGGCTTTTGCTGTATAGTCACGAGCAAACCAAGTCATGGTTAGGCCGTTTTGGTGGAAAGACATCCAGAAGAAAATGACGACGGCAAATACCAGTCCAAGGGCTACCAAACGATCATGAGTTTGTTGGGGTGTGAGTTCTTTGACTTCTGTACTTCCCTCTTTGACTTTTTGTTTTTCGGTGACATCAGCTGCTGCGTAATATTTGCGGAAACAGAGGAAAATCAGCATAGAGATAATCAATGAGACGCAGGCTACCCCGAATCCGAAGTTGTAGGATTGGCTCAATGAATCGATGTATTGATTGCCGAATGAGGCCAGGTCTGTGCCGGTATAGCCTTGTTCTGCTGCCAATTTAGTAAATTGTTCGGTTGCAGCAGGTGTGATGGTGCCGTTGGTCAACTGATGGGTTAGAGCCGGAATTTCGGCATTATAGGTAAAGCCATCTTTGTTGAGAAAATAGTTAGAAACACCTTGTGCAGCTGAGGGTGCGAAGAAGGCACCGATGTTGATGCACATATAAAAGATGCTGAATGCCAAATCTCGTTTAGCACTGTATTTGGGGTCATCATACAGATTGCCGACCAGAGCCTGCAAGTTTCCTTTGAAGCAGCCCGTTCCGAAAGAGATTAAAAGCAGTGCAGTAAACATCATGATTTTGGCTCCTATACTGGTTCCGGTCGGGATGGCCAGCAATAAATAGCCGACAAACATGATAATAATACCTATTTTGATTGTTTTGCCGTAACCCCACTTATAATCAGCGAAAATACCTCCCACTATCGGTAGGAAATAGACGGCCGCGAGAAAACCTCCAAAAATGGTACTGGTCGCATCGGCACTGAATCCGAATTTGGCCTGCATAAAGAGTACGAAAATGGCCAACATGGTGTAATAACCGAAGCGTTCTCCCATATTGGCCAATGATAAAACGAAGAGTCCCTTAGGGTGACCTTTGAACATGAGTTGAATGAATTTTTAGATTAGCAATAGTTTATATTAGTCACAAAGATAATATTCTTTTTGGTTTGTCGTTTTCATAAGTTTATGTTATTTTTATAACTATAAAAAAAAGAGTACAGCTATCTTCGATTGCTGTGTTCGAATCGAACAGATGATTTCATAGAAAACGATGACTATGCAACTACCGAAACATTTGCCTATTGTTGAACAGGATGAATGGCTCAAACCAGTTGAAGATGCCATGATGGGTCGGTATGCCTATTTTCGACGTAGGCTCGACGATATTGAGCAGTCTGCCGGGTCGCTTGTCGATTATGCTAATGGATACCTGTATTTTGGCTTCCAATACGATCCAATTCGGCAGGGATGGTGGTTTCGTGAGTGGTTGCCGGGTGCTTTTGATGTCTATCTGTTTGGAGATTTTAACGATTGGCAACGCACTGAACTTCGACTGAAAAAGGGAGATAATGGTGTCTGGGCTATTTTTTTGCCCGATGAGAAGTATGCCGGAAAATTGATACATGGTTCGCATGTCAAAATGCTCGTACACGGTCTGAATGGTTGGCTCGAACGAATTCCGGCTTATATCCGCCGGGTTGTTCAAGATGAGCAGAGCAAAGATTTTACCGGTCAGTTGTGGGCACCTCCGGTTCCTTTTGATTGGGAGGGAGATAGTTTTGACATATCAACACTCGGGACGCTATATATTTATGAGAGCCATGTGGGAATGGCGCAGGAAAAAGAGGGGGTGGGAACCTATACAGAATTTACTGAGAAAATCCTTCCTCGCATCAAACAGGATGGCTATAATGTCGTGCAGTTGATGGCTGTTGCGGAGCACCCTTATTATGGTAGCTTCGGATACCATGTAAGTAATTTCTTTGCACCTTCCTCCCGATTCGGGACTCCAGAGGAGCTAAAAGCATTGATTAAGCGTGCACATGAATTGGGACTTGCTGTAGTGATGGATCTCGTACAGGCCCATTATGTGAAAAATATCAACGAGGGACTTAACGAGCTGGATGGGACCGATCATCTTTATTCACCTTCAGGACCGGCTGGAGATCAGCCCTATTGGGACTCTAAACTGTTTGACTATGCGAAACCAGAGGTGGAGCATTTCTTGTTGTCGAATGTCAAATATTGGCTCGATGAGTTTCATTTCGATGGGTTCCGCTTTGACGGAGTGACCTCGATGATCTATACCCATCACGGTTATACGGAGTTCGATTGCCGTGAAAAGTATTTCAATGATGTAAATGGCGATGCATTGGCCTATTTGACGTTAGCCAATAAATTGGTACACGATTTTTGTCCATCAGCAGTGACAATTGCCGAAGATGTGAGCGGTATGCCTGGTATGTGTGTGCCTGTCGAAGATGGCGGTGTTGGGTTCGATTATCGGTTGGGCATGGCTGTTCCCGATTTTTGGATTCGCCTGCTGAAGGAGGTGCCAGACGAGAAGTGGAATATATGGGAGATGTGGCACATGATGGTTGATCGCCTCGGATCTGTCAAAACGGTGGCTTACTGCGAGTCACATGATCAGGCTCTGGTGGGAGATAAAACCATAGCCTTCCGATTGATGGATAAGCAGATGTACACGGATATGAATCGGGCGGCTGAAAACTTGATTATCGATCGGGGGATGGCGCTGCACAAGATGATCCGACTCTTTACGATCTCGTTGGCCGGGGAGGCCTATCTCAATTTTATGGGTAACGAATTTGGACATCCCGAGTGGATCGATTTTCCGCGAGAAGGGAATGGTTGGAGTTATGCCCATGCACGGCGTCAATGGAGCCTTTCGACCAATGGCTTTTTGCGTTATAGTTTCCTGGGAGCATTCGATCGGGCCATGCTGGAATTGATGCAACGTTACGATGTCTTGGCCAGCGGATTTGCCTATAACCATCAGATGGATGAAGAGAACAAGACCATCGTATTCAGTCATCGTGGCGATTTGGTCTTCATTTTCAACTGGCACCCGCAGCGCAGTATTCCCGATTATGAGGTTACGGTTCCGGCTCCGGGCAAATACCGCATTGAACTCTCATCGGATGAAAAGCGTTTTGGCGGTTATGGACGTATTGATGAAACGCTTGAGGCCTTTTCTTCTCCGCGAAAAGCTGAGGATGGTTCTGTTTCCCATTTTATTAAAATATATAATCTGAGCCGTGCTGCATTGGTCCTGAAAAAGGTGGATGAGTAATCCTAGAAACTTTCCCAGATTGTTTTGAAATGATAGACTGCTTAATGGTGTGTCTCAAAGTATTGGGGTAGGTTCGTCATAGAGTGGCTTGTGTCCAATAGACAGGTGTTGAGAGCTACCCCCTATGAGCGAGGCTGCAACTCTCTTTTCTGGGGAAATAGCCCCATTATATTGGTTAGAGGATGCAGCAATTGGCGAATTTTTGATCCTTTTAAGCCCTTTATTTGGTGTGGTGGGATATAGGGCGTGCCGGATTGCCTACATAAATACTGTCTGCCGGGATATCTTTGGTGACCACAGATCCGGCTCCGACTACAGAGCGAGGACCAATGGTTACTCCGGGAAGCAATATCGCTCCACCACCGATCCAACAATCATCGCCGATGGTGACCGGTTTGCAGATTTCGATCGTACGGCGTTCCCGATAATCCAGCGGATGATGAAAGGTATAAATTTGGACTGCCGGTCCGATCAAAACATGGTTGCCAATTCGGATCGGTGCTCCGTCCAGCATGACGCAATTGTAATTGATGAAACCGCCTTCACCGATATACAGATTGTATCCGTAGTCACAGAAAAAGGGAGGGCGGATCATACATTGTGCTGAGGCATTGGGAAGTAGCTGATTGAGCAGCGTCCTGTATTGTTCATCTTCCATGGTGATTGCGTTGAGCTTTTGCAAAATACGGGCAGCGTATGCTCGCTCTTGAGCCAACGTTTCGTCGTGCGTGTCGAATGGCAGACCCGCAATCATTTGCTCTTTCGCAGTCATGGTGATGTTTAGGCTTATGCAGTAAAGGTGACGAAATAGTTCATAAAGAAATTCCAAATGGTTACCGTGCCGATGGCAAACAGTTTGGCCAAATAAAAATTCATGCGTGCCCGTTCAGCCAACAAATAGATGATACCGTTGTTGATTCCTAATCCGATCAGTGAGATACCCAAAAAGGTAAGGTATTGTTGTGTGATGGCCGGATCGTGACTCGAGAAGGTCCAAATTCGATTGAGAATATAATTGGATGTAGCAGCGCAAATGAAACCTGCCGAGTTGGCGAGGTATTTGTTGATGCGGGCCTTTTCTTTGAGCAGATAGGTAATGCCAAAATCGACGAATACACCACTGCCGCCGACTACACAAAATTTGATGAATTGAGCTAACATGACTTCCTGATCCAATAGGGTTAAGGGAAGATAGTGATCTTATTGTTTCGGAATGACGGTCACTTCTCGCGACTTGTCATTGAACCACGAACATAATGGTGAATTGGTCAACATGATACCCGCTTCATATTTTTTGTTCTGGGTTAATGACGGAACAACTGTTTGGGCTTGTAAGGTGAGCGTGCCATTGGGTTGAAGTGTGCCGCTGTTTCCCAACTGTACAGGAATGATCTGTACCGGAGTGGCTACTCGTCTCCATACCATATTGACCGTTACCGGCCAGATGCACTGCCGTATCAACGCAGAATCAGCTACTGTTGTCGCAGTATCCTTCGCAGTTGAATCAGCATTCAGAACGGTAGATGGAGTTGAAATATTGTTTGCAATCAAAGCCATTGCGTTGTGCTGATTGAATGCCATTGTCGAGTCGGATAATGTGACGCTATCGCCGAATCCATAATAATAAGGGTAGGGATTGCGGAGGGTCAGCGTAAGGTGTAGTGTGTCGCCCGGAGTGACCTGTTCCGGAATCCCTTCTGTTGTGATGGCGATTTTACGAACCGGAATAAATGGATCGATCTCTACGTAACGGAAAGTTTTTCCGTTTGCTAATTGAAGCTCCGAAGCGCCAGATGTCTGTTCATTTACCTCTGCCAAAATGCTCTGACCTGCCATCTGGGTGTCGGTGTCGAGCAGTTGGTAGTGGCTGGTACGGTAGCTGACAACCGGTTGCGCATAGCCAGTTCCACCGGTATAAAAATGGTATTTGGCTGCAGCTGTGTATTTTCCGTCAAAAATGATGGGACGGCCGTCTGCCAGTTTAGCCAACTGACCGTAACTGGTTGTATTATCGAAAACCTGGAATTTGATTCCCAGTGGGTTAAAGATCATCTCTATGCGTGTCAGTGCAACCAGAGCAATCGTAATGCTGCAAACCCAGATGGTGTAGCGTTGTAGTTTATCGCTTTGTCGGATGTAGTAGAATAGTAAAGCAATAATACCGAATGTGGCCGGAATTTCCCATTGAGGTTGTACATAACCACGTACGGTTGAGGAGAGAAAAAAGAGAATGAACGCAGCGGAAATACAACTCAATGCCCGATCGACAGGGCGAGTTGCTCTGTGTTTCCACCAGGCAACCAAAAATATCGGGAACAGAAATGGATTGAAAATCGCAAACAGATTCAGCAGATACTCGGTGACGAAATTGAATTGAAAGTCGCGATTCCGACCAACGAGATGGTACCGGAAAGAAACCCAATCATGTGCGGATTGCCACCATAGGTGCGGAATGATTAAGATTACTGTTACCAAGCAAGCTACATAAAACTTTGGATTTTTTAGCAACTTGAGGTTTGACAGAATGGTGAACAGAAAAACCAGTGCTCCATGGTATTTGCTGTATGCAAGTGCAGCTAAACAGATTCCCATTAACAGAGCAGAGGTCCAGTTGTTTTTCTCGGTAAAAGTTTTGTAGCACCATAAAAAGAGTGCAGTAAAAAGCATCAGCGGGCCGTCTGGTACGGCAATAAAGCCGTACAGTTGCAAGATTGGCATTGCAGCTGAGATCAGCAGGAATAGTGCGCCGTCGCGTACGGTTGGTGCTTCGGGGCGGATGATTCGCCATAGTGCATACAGGTAGATTGGTTGCAACAAGGTGAAAAAGAAGCGTACCCCAAACTCTCCTCCGAGAAAACCGCCCAAATAGACCAATAGGGCTGTTACAGGAGGGTGATCAAAATAACCCCAGTCGAGCCGTTGGGCGAACATGTGGTAATAGGCTTCATCGTCGGCCAATTCAGTGAAACCAGCTTGAATGAGATTGATCATCCACCACAGACCTACACCCAGCCAAATCAGCAGTTCGGGATTTTTGATTTTGCGCAACAGATTCATGTAACAACTTTTTTACCGTTAGCAAAGATAGTAAAAAACAAAAGACTGCCGCGTAATGAACGGCAGTCTTTGAAATGTGATCTCATGCAGCAATTGTTGCATGAACGTAATATGCTTCGACTATTTGTCTGACATGTCTGGAATAGGCTTTTTGTAATCGCCGTTGAGCAGTTTCTTGTGGCACTTCTCGAAGCAGTCGAGGGTATAGTTGACATCTTCGAGTGTGTGAACTGCAGTCGGGATGATACGCAAAATAATTTCACCACGCGGAATAACCGGGTAAACGACAACCGAACAGAACAGGTTGTAATTTTCACGCAAATCTACGACAATGTTGCAGGCCTCTTCTACACCACCTTTCATATATACTGGGGTAACAGGAGAGAGTGTTCCTCCGATATCGAAACCACGTTCGCGGAAACCGCTCTGCAATGCACGAACGATCGTCCACAGTTTTTCCTGATATTCGGGGTGGTTGCGAATCAAATCGAGACGTTTGAGTGCGCCCATAACCATAGGCATCGGCAGCGCCTTGGCGTAGGTCTGAGAACGCATGTTGTAACGGAGGTAGTCAATGATGTATTTTTCAGAAGAGACAAATGCTCCGATACCAGCCATTGATTTAGCAAAGGTGTTGAACAGAACATCCACACCGTCGGTAACACCGAAGTGGCTGGCAGTACCACGACCACCTTCACCCATTGTACCGAAACCGTGTGCATCATCTACCAACAGACGAAAGTTGAAATCCTTTTTCATGGCTACGATCTCGTCGAGTTTACCGAGGTCGCCTTTCATACCGAATACACCCTCCGTGATGACCAGGATGCCTCCACCTGTTTCGGCAGCCATTTTGGTTGCATGCTCGAGTTGTTTACGGCAAGCAGCCATGTCGTTGTGCGGGAACACGAAACGTTTACCGGTGTGCAGACGCAGACCGTCGATAATGCAGGCATGTGCTTCGGAGTCATATACAACTACGTCACGACGGGTCAACAGGCAGTCGATGATTGAGACCATACCCTGATAACCGTAGTTGAGCAGGAATGCATCGGGCTTGCCAACGAAAGCTGCCAACTCACGTTCGAGTTGTTCGTGCCATTTGGTTTGACCGCTCATCATACGGGCACCCATCGGGGCTGCCATACCATATTTTGCAGCGGCTTCAGCATCAGCCTTGCGAACTTCAGGATGGTTGGCCAGACCTAAATAGTTGTTCAAACTCCAGTTCAGCACTTCCCGTCCACGGAACATCATTCTCGGGCCAATCTCACCTTCAAGTTTTGGGAAAGAGTAGTAGCCATGACTCAATTTTTGGTATTGGCCAATTGGGCCACCGGCATTCTCATGTATGCGTTCAAAAATATCCACAACAGTAGTTATTAATAAGGTTAAATTAATTCAATTTAGAATTCCTAAATTGAGACTCAGATGAAGAGTCTCTTGAAAATTTCTAATCACGCAAATGTATGTAATTTTTCGGCTCAGTGTGGTGTTTGTGCTGAGATGAAAAGCCCTGAAATAGTAAAATACGTCTTTATACTTACTGCGTGCGCAAGGTTCAAATTTCTTTTATTCTCAAGGGCGATGTGGAAAAGTGTAAAAAAGATACTTTTTTCTACATAAAAACAATATATGTTTTTTCAACTCGTTAAAAATACATAACTTTGCCCAATCCTTGATTGTAGGGCTCTCCTTGCTGTTTGTGGATCCGGCTTAAAGCATTGTAGATGAAGATGAAACACCTTTATTGTAAATATCTTGTTTTATTGGCGGCGTTAGGGTCGGTATCGTGCAGCGCGTTTAATAAGTTGCTGAAGAGCGACGACAACGATAAAAAATATACTCGAGCCATCGAGTATTACAATGAGGGTAAATATGACAAGTGCGCCTTATTGATGGAGAGCTTGAATCAGATTTTTGCCGGTACGGAAAGAGCTGATACTCTAGCTTATTATTATGGCGCTGCGCTTTATAAAGATGGTGATTTTGTAACCAGTGGTAAAGTTTTTGATGCTTTTCGCCGAACATATTCACGTAGTCCGTTTGTAGAGGATGCGGAATATATGTATGCAAAGGGGTTGTATTATTCGTCACCTTCATCGAGAAGAGATCAAACTACGACAAGTCAAGCTATTGTTGCGATTGATGAATATTTGAATCGCTACCCTAATAGTTCCAAAAAGGAGTCGCTGCAAGAATGTATTAATGATTTGCAGCAACGGATTTATGACAAAGCGATGGAAAACGCTAAATTGTATTACGATATTGGATATTACAATTCGGCAATTGTTGCGTTGCGTAATGCTATTAATACGTATCCCGAAAGTAATCACCGTGAGTTGCTCTCATATTTAATAGTTCGTTCACACTATTTATATGCTAAGAATAGTGTTGAGACCAAACAACGGCAGCGCTATATGGATATGCAGGATGCTTATTACAGCTTTGTAGCAGAGTATCCGGAAAGTGCATATCGTAAAGAGGCGGATAAAATGCAGGCGGATTCTAAAAAATTCCTTGATAAGTTTAGTGCAAAAGAGGCTGCGAAAGAGAAAGCTAAAGAAACGGCAGAGGCTCATAAAAAAGCTAAATCGGGGAAACATGTGATTGATGATGTTGATCCAGACAATGCTCCGGAATTAAAACCTGTTCAATCCCAAAAAATATCTCCAGATGGGATTTTGAATCCACGCAAATTGAGAAAAAGTAGTGAATTAAAACTTGAAAACAGCACCATACAAAATGGAACTCAAAAAAAGTAACATTCCCAACAACACCATTACCCGTAAATTGACTGATCTGGATGCTAAGACGGGTAATATCTATGAATCGGTTGTGATTATTTCAAAACGGGCCAATCAGGTTGCCAGTGAAATTAAACAAGAGTTGAATCGTAAGTTGGCCGATTTCTCTAGTGCGAGCGATTCGTTGGAGGAGACTTTCGAAAATCGTGAGCAGATTGAGATTTCTAAGTATTACGAGAAATTGCCGAAACCAGCTATTATTGCTACTGAGGAGTTCCTCGCTGGCAAGGTGTATTATCGTGAGAGTGATGCAGAAGCTCAAACGAAATAAGAATTTATTTGAAATCGAAATAATACCTGCGGTATGCTTGCAGGAAAGAGAATAATCGTCGGAGTGACAGGAAGTATCGCAGCCTACAAGGCTGCGATACTCGTCAGATTACTAGTCAAAGCAGGTGCCGAGGTACGTGTGCTGATGACCCCATTGGCCAAAGAGTTTATCACTCCGCTCACAATGGCTACATTGAGTAAACATCCGATTCTGGTTGAGTTTTTCAATCCTGAAAACGGAGAATGGAACTCTCACGTAAGTTTGGGCGTGTGGGCGGATGCTTATGTGATTGCGCCGGCTACGGCCAATACTATTGCGAAAATGGCAAATGGTGTAGCTGACAATCTTTTGCTTACCACCTATTTATCGGCACGTTGTCCGGTTTTTGTAGCTCCGGCTATGGATCTGGATATGTTTGTCCATCCTGCTACTCAGTCCAATTTGGAGACTTTGCGCCGGAACGGAGATCATATTATTGAACCTGAGACCGGTGAATTAGCCAGTGGACTGGAGGGTAAAGGTCGCATGGAGGAACCAGAACGTATTGTGTCTGTATTGGATACCTTTTTTGCTAAAGAGGTTGATGAAACAGATGAATGCCAAGATAGCGATCGGAACAGTGTGGCAAGCTATGATACAGATGGTCCTGTAGGTGAAACCTCAGATTCTCTCGCTCCGCAGGCCTATTTGCCTTTAAAAGGGCGTAAATTGATGGTGACTGCTGGACCCACGATTGAGCCGATTGATCCGGTACGTTATATTTCGAACCACTCGTCCGGTAAGATGGGATATGCATTGGCCGAAGAGTTGAATCGTCGAGGAGCCGAAGTAGTTCTGATTAGCGGAAAAACTGCGTTAGAGACCCCGCAAGGAGTAAAACGCGTGGATGTATTGACGGCTGAAGAGATGTATCAGACAGCGTTAACTTGGTTTCCGGAGTGTGACGGTGCTGTTATGTGTGCTGCCGTTGCGGATTATACACCTGTCGAGGTGGTAGATACCAAGATTAAAAAACAGGATAGAGAGTGGACATTGACTCTGCATCAAACTCATGATATTGCAGCTGAATTAGGGCGGATTAAAGCGGATCGGCTGTTGGTTGGCTTTGCATTGGAAACCGATCATGAACAGGAAAATGCTGCTAAGAAATTGCAGAAAAAAAATCTGGATTTCATCGTTCTAAATTCGTTGGCAGAAGCTGGAGCCGGTTTCGGAGTCGATACAAACCGTATTACGATTATTGATCGTGAAGGAGATAAACGGGTATTCGGTTTGAAATCGAAACGGGAAGTTGCGTGCGATATTGTCGATGAGATTGAACGACGTCTGAACGAGAAATAATTCCAAAATTAGATAGATTGCGCCATGCTCAAGCGATTGTCGGTAGAGAATTATGCATTGATCGATAAGCTCGACATTGAGTTTGCACCGGGATTGAATATCATTACCGGTGAAACTGGTGCGGGTAAGTCCATTTTGTTGGGCGCATTAGGATTAATCCTTGGCAATCGAGTAGAGAGCGGCGTGTTGCGTGATCCGCAACGTAATTGTGTAGTCGAGGCTGAGTTCGATTTGTATGGCTACCATCTCGAAGAGTTGTTTGATACGCTTGATATTGACTACGAGGAGCCTTGCCTCATTCGCCGAGTGATCACTTCAGCAGGTAAAAGCCGTGCATATGTGAATGATTTACCTGTGCAATTAACAGCATTGCGGGCGATTGGCGAACGATTAATTGATATTCACTCTCAACATCAAACCTTGTTGGTTGGAGAAAGTCGTTTCCAAACTACGCTGTTGGATAGTGTTGCAGAGCATTTGCCTTTGTTGGAGCAGTATCGTTCCGTATATGCGGAACTGAATGAAGTAAAACGTCAGTATGAGGATTTGCAACGTGAAGCTGATGCAACCAGCAAGGACCGTGAGTATGTGGCTTATCAGTTGGAGGAGTTGCAGGCGGCCAATTTGCACGAAGGTGAACAAGAGGAGTTAGAAACCCTGCTGGAGGAGTTGAGCCATGCGGTTGAGATCAAAGAGATTTTGATGTGGACCTCTCAAATGCTGGAAGGCGACGACGAGGGGGTACTGACACAACTCAAGAGTGCAGAACAGTCTATAGGACGGTTGCAGTCGGTCTATCCTCAGGCTGAGCAATTTTATCAGCGTTTGCACAGTGCCTTGTTGGATTTGAAGGATCTTGCTTCTGAGGTCTCAGCAGAGGGGGATCGGATTGAGGTAGACCCGGTACGTCAGGAGCAGACACAGGAACGTTTGGATTTGATCTACTCGTTACAACAGAAACATAAGAAGGATTCTGTATCTGGCCTATTGGCTTTGCAGGCAGAGTATGCGGCAAGGTTAAATGGTATTGATTCATACGAAGAACGTTTGGCTGAACTTGCGCAAAGGATCGGAGTATTACAGGAGAAAGCCTCTAAATTGGCCGCAGACATTACAAATGGACGTAAAAACACAGCTCCGAAAATTGAACAATATGTGATGGAGCAGTTGGCTCGTTTGGGAATGGCTTCGGCGCAGTTGCAAGTTGACGTACATCCGGCTGGCGAGTTGCGAGCAGATGGGGCAGATGTGATTCGCTTCCTGTTCACAGCCAATCGTAATACAGCGTTGCAACCCATTGAAAAGGTAGCCTCGGGTGGTGAAATGTCACGTTTGATGTTAGCATTGAAGGCTCTTGTGGTAAGCCATATGCAACTTCCGACGATTATCTTCGATGAGATCGATACCGGTGTGTCGGGTGCTATTGCCGACAAAATGGGGGAGATCGTGACCGCATTGGGAGCGCAGTTGCAGGTGATCAATATCACTCATTTGCCGCAAGTCGCATCCAAAGGAGATCACCATTTCTTTGTGTACAAGGAGGATACTCCGAATGGAACGCAAACCCGTATTCGTGAACTTACAGCTGATGAGCGGGTAAACGAGATCGCCAAAATGCTGAGTGGATCTGCTGTGACTCAGGCTGCTGTTGAGCAGGCTCGTCTATTGTTGGGTCGTAAATCATAGTTGTTTCTCTCTTCTCTATGATATGTTAATTGCTGATTTGAAAGTCAGCATATCCTTCATTATTACTTGTCGATCGTTTTTTAGGAGTAAATCGGACACCTTTGTAATCTAAATGAACAAACTGGTAGGGGATAATTCCTTTTAGCCATCGGATCATTTCTTTTGTGTATTGTTGTTAATATAATTGATTTATAGGTGTTTAATTATTTTATGGTTTGGTTTTGATGTCGTAAATCTCTTTTTGAATTGCGTCGTTCTTGTCTCTTTTCGAATACATTTGCATATAGCCAAAATTGGTTAAACAGCAACATCATCTATAATGAGCGAAAAATTATTTGTATTCGATACGACCTTACGGGATGGTGAACAGGTTCCTGGTTGCCAACTTAACACCGTCGAAAAAATTGAGGTAGCCCGAGCTCTTGAGGCACTTGGCGTCGATATTATCGAAGCCGGTTTCCCGATTTCGAGTCCCGGTGATTTTAATTCTGTCCGCGAAATTTCTAAAGCGGTTTCACTTCCTACGATTTGTGCATTAACGCGTGCCGTTGCCAAAGATATTGATGTGGCGGCTGATGCTCTCGCATTGGCGAAACACAAACGTATTCACACTGGAATTGGTGTTTCGCATGAACATATCTATTCGAAGTTGAAATCCAACCCCGAAGAAATTATTGAACGTGCTGTCGCTGCTGTCAAGTATGCCAAAAAGTACGTTGAAGATGTAGAATTCTATGCAGAAGATGCCGGCCGTGCCGATGAAGAGTATCTGGCTCGAGTCGTAGAGGCTGTTATTAAAGCCGGCGCTACTGTTGTCAATATTCCCGATACGACGGGGTATTGTCTTCCATCTCAATATGGTGCAAAAATTGCCTATTTGATGGAGCACGTGGATGGCATTCACAAAGCAATTCTCTCAACCCACTGTCATAATGACCTGGGTATGGCAACAGCCAATTCGTTGTCCGGTGTGATCAATGGTGCACGCCAGGTTGAAGTGACCATTAACGGTATCGGAGAACGTGCGGGTAACACCTCATTGGAAGAGGTGGTGATGGCGTTGCGTTGTCATAAACATTTGGGTATAGATACGGGTATCAATTCCCAAAAATTGATTTCCGTAAGCCGTCTTGTGTCGAACTTGATGAATATGCCTGTACAGGCTAACAAAGCCATTGTTGGTCGTAATGCATTTGCCCATTCATCGGGTATTCATCAGGATGGTGTGCTGAAGGATCGTGCCAATTATGAGATTATTGATCCGAAAGATGTAGGACTGGATGAATCGGTAATTGCTCTGACGGCTCGTAGTGGTCGTGCGGCGCTGCATCACCGTCTTGAAATGCTGGGATTCAAGTTGGAGCAAAAAGATTTGGATACCGTTTATGAAAAATTCTTGGCATTGGCCGATAAGAAAAAGGACATTCGGGATGATGATCTGCTCTATTTAGTTGGAGATGCGACTGGAGAAAAGATTCAGAAACATCTGAAATTAAAATATTTGCAGGTTCTTTCTGGTACATTGCTTCCGACGGCTACTGTGATTTTGGAGATTGGTGGTAAGGAGTATACAGCAACCAGTACGGGTAATGGTCCGGTTGATGCAGCTGTTCGCGCAATCAAGTCTTTGGTTGATCAGAAAGTTATGATTACCGAATTCTTGATTCAGGCGATGAATAAAGGCAGTGACGATGTGGGACGTGTCCATATGCGCACGTGCTGTGGTGAAAATTGTGTACATGGTTTTGCAGCTCATACCGATACGGTTCGGGCTTCGGTGGAGGCTTTTGTTGATGCCCTGAATTTGTTGGGAGTGACTGCCAAAAAGAGTGAATAGTAAACAAACGTCGAAATAAAAACATACATGGGAAAGACATTATTTGACAAGGTGTGGGATGCACACGTTGTCCGTGAATTGGATGAAGGACGTAGTGTACTGTACATCGATCGTCATTATATTCACGAGGTAACCTCTCCGGTGGCATTCCTCGGATTGAAAAATCGGGGATTGAAGGTGGCTCGTCCGGCTCAGACGACCGGTACGCCGGATCACAATGTGCCGACTGTTGACCAGCATTTACCAGTGGCTGAGGAGCAGAGTCGCAATCAGCTTGAATCGTTCCGTCGTAACTGCGAAGAGAACGGAATTGAATATTTCCCTCTGGGAAATCCAGGTCATGGTATCGTACACATTATCGGTCCTGAGCAAGGTTTTACACAGCCCGGTATGACGATTGTGTGTGGAGATAGCCATACCTCGACTCACGGTGCATTTGGTGCGGTTGCTTTCGGTATCGGAACTTCGGAGGTGGAGATGGTATTTGCTTCGCAGTGTATCCTCCAGCCCAAACCCAAAGCCATGCGCATTACCGTGAATGGTAAACGTAAAAAGGGTGTTACCGCCAAGGATATTATTTTGTATATCATCTCGAAAATTTCGGCTTCGGGCGGAACTGGACATTTTATTGAGTTTGCCGGTGAGGCGATCCGTGACCTTTCGATGGAGGAGCGTATGACTGTTTGCAACATGAGTATCGAGTGTGGTGCACGTGGAGGTATGATTGCTCCCGACCAAACCACTTTCGATTATGTCAAAGGTCGTAAACATGCCCCGCAGGGTGCTGATTTTGACAAGGCTGTTGAGCGGTGGAAAGAGCTCTATTCAGATCCAGATGCCCATTTTGATACGGAGTACACGTTCGATGCAGCCGATATTGAGCCGATGATTACCTACGGAACCAATCCGGGTATGGGTGTGGCTGTGACGGCTACAGTGCCCTCAGGAGAAGGATTAAGTGGCAGCGATAAAGTTAGCTTCGACAAAGCACTCGATTATATGGGCTTCCAGAGCGGAGAACCGATGCTTGGTAAGAAGATCGATTATGTATTCCTCGGTAGTTGTACCAATGGACGTATTGAAGATTTCCGCCAGTTCGCGATGGCCGTGAAGGGTCGCAAAAAGGCTCCGAACGTAACGGCTTGGTTGGTGCCGGGATCCAAACAGGTTGAGGCTCAGGCTCGTGCTGAAGGGTTGGATAAGATCCTCGAAGAGGCCGGATTTGTATTGCGTCAACCGGGTTGCTCGGCATGTTTGGCGATGAATGCAGACAAGATACCGGCCGGTAAATATAGCGTTTCAACGTCGAATCGTAATTTCGAAGGTCGTCAAGGACCAGGAGCGCGTACCTTGTTGGCGGGTCCGCTGGTAGCAGCAGCTGCAGCTGTGACCGGTTGTATTGCCGATCCGCGTGAAGTATTCGGTTTGTAAACCGGAGTGTTTAATCTGAAAATAAAAAAGTAAAATCATGTCTATACCTAAATTTACTAAGTTGGTTTCGACCGCAGTCCCTCTGCCGATCGAAAATGTCGATACCGACCAGATCATTCCGGCTCGTTTCCTCAAGGCGGTTGAACGTAAGGGTTTTGGTGATAACTTGTTTCGAGATTGGCGTTATGATAAAGCCGGAAATCAGGTTGCATCGTTCCCGTTGAATGATAAACGTTATGGTGGAGAAATTCTCGTAGCAGCTAAAAATTTCGGGTGTGGGTCATCCCGTGAACATGCGGCGTGGGCCATTTTCGATTATGGCTTCAGAGTTGTTGTATCGAGTTTCTTTGCCGATATCTTCCGTAACAATGCTTTGAACAATGGTCTGTTACCGATCCGTGTCAGCGAAGAGTTCCTCAATGAAATCTTCGAGGCGATCAAAGCAGATTCAGCAGCCAAGTTTGAAGTAGATCTCGAAAATCAGACTTTTACCATTCTATCGACAGGTAAGTCTGCGTCGTTTGATATCGATGGCTATAAAAAAGAGTGTCTGCTCAATGGTTATGATGATGTCGATTATCTGATGAGCATTCGTCCTGAAATCGAGCGTTTCGAAGCAGCTCGCAAATAGGGATACGATTGACAATAGTTCTCTCCGGCCCGATTTCGATCGGCCGGAGTTTTTTATCATAAACCTGTGTGCAAAGTGAGATTGTCTCTCGTTTTCTTGGTGAAGTGGGGCAGTTTTGTATCTTTGCAAAGATTGAATGTTACGACGATGATCGAAATAATGGATACAACACTCCGTGATGGGGAACAAACCTCCGGAGTCTCATTTACAGTCCGCGAAAAGTTGAGTATCGCCAAATTGTTGCTTGATGAATTGCATGTCGATCGCATTGAAATTGCATCGGCTCGTGTTTCGGAAGGCGAGGCAGAGTGTGCAAGTCGTATTGCGGCTTGGGCTAAACGTCAAGGCTTTTTGGATCGGATTGAAGTGTTGGGTTTTGTTGATAATGGGGTCTCTTTAAACTGGATTGCATCGACAGGTTGCAAGGTGCTCAATCTGCTGGCTAAAGGTTCGCAGAAACACTGTACTTACCAGCTACGCAAAACCCAACAGCAACACGCGGCTGATATCTGTGATGTGATTGCTCAGGCAACAGATATGGGTATTGCAGTCAATATCTATTTGGAAGATTGGTCCAATGGTATGATTCATTCGCCAGAATATGTGTATGCCATGATGGATGCACTGAAAGATCAGCCGATTCGTCGTTTCATGATTCCCGATACGCTGGGAATTCTCAATCCGGACAATACGTTTGCGTTTTGTAGCGAAATGGTGCGACGTTATCCGAATGTCCATTTCGATTTCCATGCCCACAATGATTATGATTTGGCTGTAGCCAATGTGCTTGCAGCGGTCAAAGCGGGTGTACACGGCGTGCATACTACGATTAATGGTCTCGGTGAACGTGCTGGAAATGCTCCTCTGTCGAGTGTGATTGCTGTGTTGAATGACCAACTCAAATGTCCCAATGGGGTCGTTGAGCGCAAAATCAACCATGTAAGTCGCGTGGTTGAGACCTATACCGGTGTGCGGATCCCGCCTAACAAACCGGTGGTTGGAGAGAATGTGTTTACACAATGCGCAGGGATTCACGCCGATGGAGATAATAAAGATAATCTCTATTATAACGATTTGTTACCCGAACGTTTTGGTCGAGTACGGGAGTATGCGCTGGGTAAGCTCTCTGGTAAAGCCAATATTTTGAAGAATTTGCAGGCGTTGGGTATTGATCTCGATGACGAGTCGATGCGTAAGGTTACGGATCGTATTATCGAACTGGGAGATAAGAAACAGATGGTAACCTCCGATGATCTGCCTTATATCATTGCCGACATTCTGCGACAGGATGTTCAAGAGAACAAAGTACATATTCTGAATTACAATCTCTCATTGGGACAAGGGCTGCATCCGGTTGCAACGCTTAAGATTCGCATCAATGATGCCGATTATGAGGAGACAGCTTCGGGTGATGGTCAGTACGATGCCTTCATGAAGGCGTTGCGCCGAATCTACAAGGATCATCTGCATCGCGATTTCCCGATGTTGACCAATTATGCCGTCACGATTCCTCCCGGAGGTCGTACGGATGCCTTTGTACAAACGTTTATTAGTTGGGAATACAGGGGACAGAGTTTTAAGACGCGCGGTTTGGATGCAGACCAAACAGAAGCAGCGATTAAGGCGACTCTTAAAATGCTCAATAAAATTGAGAATATGCAGTAGGTGTGCTCCTTCGTGGGAGATAGGGACTGAATGTCGCGTAACACGATCATCTGCAAGTCAAAATTTGTGTTGAATCTAATTGTCAGTATAAAAATAAAGGCGACCTAACGGGCCGCCTTTATTGATTGTGTATAGATGATTTGTTAATATCCGAGGATACGCATCATGGATCTGTAGCTCTGCTCTTTGGCAAAGAGACGTGTATAATATTCGTTGTCGTCTTTGTTTCGATCGATGATGATGTGCTTCGGAGCAGGAATCAAGCAGTGTTGGATACCTCCGTAACCACCAAGTGATTCCTGATAAGCTCCTGTGTGGAAGAAACCGATGTATTGTGTCTCATCTACCAGTTTGGGCAGGAAGATGGCATTTGAGTGGGACTCTCCGTTGTAGAAGTCTTCGCTGTCACAGGTTAGACCGCCTAGGAACACCCGTTGGTATTCCAAATCCCAGTGGTTGATTGCCAGCAAGATGTAACGTTGTTTGATTCCCCAGATATCAGGCAGAGTCGTCATGAACGAGCTGTCGATCATATACCAACGCTCTCGGTCGTTCTGCTGTTTTTGATTGATAATCGAGAAGAGAGTTGCTCCACTTTCTCCTACAGTGAAAGAACCGAATTCAGTAAAGATATTCGGTTCGGGAATTCCGGATTGTTCGCAGAAGTGTTTGATTTGGGATACAATCTCTTCTGCCATGTATTCGTAATCGTAATCGAAGGCCAGCGAATTCTTGATTGGGAAACCTCCTCCAATATTCAAAGAGTCGAGATCCGGACAGATCTTTTTTAGCTCGTAGTAGATCCCCAAACATTTATTCAACTCGTTCCAATAGTATGCTGTATCTTTAATGCCCGTGTTGATAAAGAAGTGCAGCATTTTCAGTTTGAACTTCTTATTGGGTTTAATGCGGCTTTGATAGAACTCGAGGATGTCATTGTATCGGATACCCAAGCGAGATGTGTAGAAATCAAATTTAGGCTCCTCTTCCGATGCGATACGGATACCGATTTGGCAAGGACGGTTAATGGCATTGTCCAACAGATTCAGTTCCCGTTTGTTATCCAAAATCGGAATGGTGTTTTCAAATCCGTCGTTAACCAACGATGCGATATTTTCTACATACTGAGGACGTTTGAAGCCGTTGCAAATGATGTAGCTGCTTTTATTGATCAGCCCGCCGTCATACAGAGCCCGAATGATATGGATGTCATAAGCAGAAGAGGTCTCGAGGTGAATGTCGTTTTTGAGAGCCTCCTCCAGAACAAATGAAAAATGTGAACTTTTCGTGCAGTAGCAGTAGTTGTACGAGCCTTGGTAGTCAACTTTTGCCATTGCAACATTGAAGAGACGTTTGGCTCGTTGAATTTGCGAAGAGATCTTAGGTAAATAGGTAATCTTTAGCGGAGTACCATATTGTTTAATGATATCCATCAAGGGAATATCATGGAAATTCAACTCATTGTCTTGGACCGAAAATTCATCTTGAGGAAATTCGAAGGTCTGTTCGATAAGATCAATGTATTTGTTTTTCATCTTCGGTTAATGAATTTAATGGTTAATCCGTCTAAGCTACTTTGGTGAAAATTTGGCAATGTAGCTGAGCTACTTTGACGAAAATTTCACTGCAAAGGAGAGGAAACTTTTTGTGAAAAGCAATATTTAGCATGAAATAATGTCTATATTAAGTTGTTATTCGATATTTGCAGTGTTTACAATCTGCGATGAAGATACCGGTCGCATCGATGATTTATCACTTTTAACTGAGAACAGGAGGTGGTAAGAAAATCGGTTTGGCAGATGCTTTCGCATAACGGTATGACTTTTGTTTTCTAATAGGGGAAAAGAAAAGTATTCTATTTTGATTTGGGATGGTTTGTTTGTTTCTATTGAGAAAAAGGTCTATTTTTGTTATATGGTGTAGAATGGGTCAATGTGTTCTTGCACTATAAGAACATTCTAACTTGATATACAGGTTAAACTTATAAGGAGATGGTTAATAAAATTATAGTAGATAGCCTTAAGGCTGGGAAACGCATTGTGATTCCCCAATTTGGAGCTTTCCTGCATAAGGATACTGATGGGGGAATCGTTTTTGTTCCTTTCCTGAAAAAAGATGATGGTGTATTGGCCGGTTTGCTCAGTTCAAATTATGGTTTGAGCAATGAAGAGGCGTACGGTATTATTGCTGAATATGTTGCACAAGTTAAAAAGAGTGTCACAGAACGTGGCTGTTTTGTTGTAGAGGGTATTGGCCAGTTGAAGATCGACTCGAATGGAGTTTGCTATCTGGAAACAGATCAACGTGACAACAAAATACCTACTACACCTGGAACTTCTGCAGCACGTCCAGTGGCGCCATCACAGCCTGCATCTACAGCCGCATCCTCATCAATGGGCGGAGCATCACGAGTAGGGCAGTCTCCGATTTCTCCATCTCAACCTGTTTATGGTCAGCCTGGCTCGAATGGGGCTTCGGGATATCAAGCACAAAGTCAGTCGGGAAATCATGCGCCTAATGTTGGTGCGGGTGTAAATGTTCCAAATCAGGGTAGTGTAACCTCTTCTCGCCCCCAATCTGTTCAGGCGAATATTACAGGTGGTACGACTCAGACAAACGGAACGATGTCATCTCGTTCGGCTACAGCGCAGCCTTCATCCCAGGCAACTCAGGCTGCTTCGGCTCGCTCTGCAATGGCAGGAGATGTTCGTCCTGCTACACAATCTGGTTATCAGCGTCCTGGTCAGCAAGGTCGGCCTCAGCAGATGCAGCCTCAGTCTTCGTATGCTTCATCCCAATATACGCAACAACAGCAAGGCCGACCAGCTGCACAACAGCCAGCTCAGAATCAGCAGACACAAGCACGTCCCAATATGCCGGGACAACCTTCTTTTTATGGTGGTTCTCCGTATGGACAGCCTCAAGGGGGTGCTGCGGTTCCTCCGTATGGCGGAGCCGGTATGCCACCACGCCAACCTCAGCCGCAACAACGTCAGGGAACTGATAAGTTTTTGGTGGTTGCGATAGTCGCAGCGATCATTGCGTTGGGTGCAATTATATATGGTGTGATTTTCGCTTCATCGTCCGCTCCGAAAATAGATCCCATGGAGCTTCCGGTACATCAACGTCCTGCTGTGTTGGATTCTATTCAAAAAGAGGATTCGATTCAAGCCGCTGAGGCAGCAGCCAAAGAGGCCGCAAAAACAAAATCCAAACGTTAATCCGATTAGACAATGGCAATGGATTTAACGACGCTCAAACAGCGATTCAACATAATTGGTAATAATTCGGCTCTGAACGAAGCCTTGGAGGTGGCGGTAAGGGTAGCTTCGACTGACCTTTCGGTATTGATTACTGGTGAAAGTGGTGTCGGTAAAGAGGTGTTTCCTCAGATTATACATGCCAATAGCCCGCGTAAGCATGGGACATACATTGCTGTAAACTGTGGTGCTATACCCGAAGGAACGATTGATTCCGAACTGTTCGGTCATGAAAAAGGCGCTTTTACGGGAGCTTCTGAGAGTCGCAAAGGATATTTTGAAGTGGCCGATGGCGGGACAATTTTCCTGGATGAGGTGGCTGAATTGCCCCATACTACTCAGGTCCGTTTGTTACGTGTATTGCAAACGGGTGAATATATTCGCGTTGGTTCTTCCAAAACACAAAAAACCAATGTGCGTGTAGTAGCAGCGACAAATATTAATTTGCGCGATGCGGTTCGTGATGGGCGCTTCCGTGAAGACCTCTATTATCGTCTCAATACGGTTCCGATTACAGTGCCGCCATTGCGTGATCGCAAGGGCGATATCTATCTGTTGTTTCGTAAATTCGCGGTAGATGTTGCCACGCTGTATCGCATGCCTGTTATTACCTTGGATGAGGGAGCTCGGCAGGTATTGGAGACCTATCCTTGGCCTGGAAATATTCGTCAGTTAAAAAATGTTGCAGAGCAGATTTCAGCAGTCGAAGAGTCTCGTAATATCACGGCTGATATTCTCAAGAAGTATCTTCCCGATTATGCCCCTTCATCGGTGCCTGTTTTCAGGCCGCAAGCCCAGGGCGAAGTCAATGAAGAGAGAGAATTGCTCTACAAAGTGCTTTTTGATCTGCGGAATGATATGAACGATCTGAAGCGGATGATGGCGGAGCTAATGGCTGAGCATCGGAGGTATGACCACAAGGGGGGAGATGTGACGGCTTTGTTGCCTCGGAATTTGCCGGCTCCAGTTTCGACGCCGACTGTACATCCGATGCCGGTATCCTTCAATGATTATGCGGAACCCGAAGAGGTGATCGAAGAACCGGCAGCACGTGAAGGTCTGACAAAAGAACAGGTGTTGCGTGAGGCGATTATTAAGGCTTTGCGTCGTCATGGCGGCAAACGTCGTGAGGCAGCTAAAGATCTTTTTATTTCAGAGCGTACGCTTTATCGTAAAATCAAAGAATTGGGAATCGATGAATATTAATCGGAAAAGATACAGTGTAACCTTAAGATGGTTCATGCCGGTCATGGCGTTTGTGTGTGCTTTATTGTTTAGTGGGTGTACGGTTAAATATTCGTTTTCGGGGGCTTCGATTGCACCGGAAATCCAAACTGTATCGATCGCTCGTTTCCCTAACAATGCCTTGCTGGTAGCTCCGATCCTCAGTTCCACATTGACGGATGCGTTGCAGGATCGTTTTACCAGCCAGACCCGGTTGGCTGTAGTGCCTGAAAACGGTGATTTGCAATTCGAGGGAGAAATTACCAACTACACTTCCACGCCTGCGGCCATTTCAGGGAATGAAACAGCGGTTATGAACCGATTGACCATTACGGTACGCGTTCGTTTTACCAACGCTTTTCAACCTGAATACAATTATGATAAAACCTTTTCAGCATATTCGGATTATCCGAGCTCCCAACTGTTGCAGGAGGCTGAAGGTACATTGATCCCTGAAATTGTTGAGCAATTGGTCGAAAATATCTTTAATGATGCAGTAGCCAACTGGTAATGGATGCTTTTAATCAATATCTTGGTCGTCCCGACATTGCTGAAATTCCATCAAATGCCGTATTGCAAGCATTGATTCGACGGTATCCGTGGTTTACAACGGCGCGAATTGTGCAATCGAGGATCAGTGGTAAAATTGATCCTGAATTGGCATTGCGTCTGACAGTTCGTCCTGTTCCGGATATATTGTTGCGTTCTGTAGGGCTGAGTACGGTAGTAGATAATACACCCTGCGGTACGACTTATTCTTCTTTGGAGACAATGTCGAAGAGGGAGAAGCTGGAAAATGCGGAGTTACAAACAGACGTTTCCAATGTTGCGGATCAGCATGAAGTTGCTGTGAATGAAACAGCAACGTTAATTACAGAATCGGGAGCGCTCCCTGTGGAGTCTGGGGGTTCTCAAGTTTCAATAGCACAACAAGAGATTTCACAGATGTGTGATCATCCGTCGCAGGCTCGTTCCGTATTTGTGGATGCTGAATATGCTTCCGCATCTGAATCTGAATCTGAATCTGAATCTGAATCGCGACTGTCTGAGGAGACGATGCTTGTGCAGGATAACGATCAGATGGATATGAATGCTACAGCAGATCAAGAGCAGCATAGATCCGCTGATTTGACGTTGGAGGTGATAGATCGTTTTTTGGCAGAAGAGCCTAAACGCATGGTTCCCCGAGAAGGTATTCCGGAAGGGGATATATCAGCTGACTCGGTGGAAGAAGATGACGATATGATTTCAGAAGAGTTGGCTGAAATTTATCGAACACAAGGGCTAACGGAGCGAGCTAAAGCAATATATACCAAATTAAGTTTGCTATATCCGGAAAAAAGTGTTTATTTTGCCGAAATTATCGACCGGATTAATGAAAATCCGAAAGATTGATGAATTTGTAATCGTTTAAACAAGTAACGAAATGTATATTTTTTTCATTGTATTGATTCTTATTGCAAGTGTTTTGCTGATTCTTTCAGTGTTGGCCCAGAATCCTAAAAGCGGTATGGCAGCCAATTTCGGTGCATCGAACCAGGTGATGGGCGTTCGCGAAACTTCCAACTTCCTTGAAAAATTTACTTGGGGGTTGGCAATTGCTATTTTTGTGTTGAGCCTTGCAGCTACCATGACTATGCCATCGGCCAATATTGCTAACAGCAAAGGTGCAATGGAGAGAGCTATTGAGCAGGCAACCGAAGGTAATGAAAACCTGTTGGCTCCTGCACAGCAGCAAACTACACAAGATGCAGCTCAGCAAGCCCCTCAGTCTCAGCCTGCCGCTCCTGCACAGCAGCCTGCAGAATAATTAGGACGATACAATGAATGCGGAGTTTGTTGTGATTCCGTAATTAGCCGATATTGATAAAAAGAGAGAAGATCCCCATAGGGATCTTCTCTCTTTTTTTGTGTGATTGAAATAAAACAATCCGAATATTTTATGTTTTAGTCTGATTTTGCTATTTTAGGAGTAATTGATCGGAGGAAGTGAAACTATCAATCGGTTAACTGCAATAACCAGCTTTGGCCGTAATGTACGGTACCCCAATGAAACATATCCTCATTGTCCTTTTTGTCATGTTGGTGCCGTATCGGATGCTGGCACAAGGTGGTGTGTTGACCTCCGATGATTACGATGAGGAGGTCCGTCGTGCAGAGCAGTTCCAATTCAGTGAAGAGTATGCATCATTGATGATCATGCCACTGGAGGCCTATCCGGATGCATTTTCAACTTTGTCTGATTTCAATTTTTCTTTTGTTCGTTATAATCGGCGAGGTTACGATTATCGTTATCGTAATTTTTCAATCGATGGCGTGTCACTGTATGATCCGATGACGGGTAATCAACAGTGGAATTTGATGGGTGCCATCTACAATTCGTACGGACCAGTTGAATCTGAAACGGGATTAGCTCCAGGCTCATGGAGTCTGGGTGGATTAGGTGATACTCGTGCTTATTCCCGCATGGCAGGAACCGTTCCCAAACGTATATCGGTTGGTATGATGTTTACCGACCGTCGGTTTCGTGGTGGTGTGCGGGCGGGGATATCGTCCGGATGGATGAAAGGCGGTTGGGCTATTGCTGGGGCTGGTTCCCGGCGCTGGGGCAGGGATCAGCATATTCGTGGCGTCTATATGGATGATTGGACCGTGTATGCTTCTATCGCCAAAAAGTTGGGAAAGAAACATATACTTTCAGCCGCATTTTTATTGGCACCATCAGATCGTGGAGTACGGGGCGCCGCAACTCAAGAGGCTTTTGAGTTGACCGGTGATCCGTTGTACAATCCCTATTGGGGGTATCAGGATGGTCGAATCCGTTCCTCACGCACTCGTAAATCTCAGCAACCTATGGCGCTTTTGGCGTGGGATTACAAACGTGATGAGGACTTTAAGATTCATACAGTGTTCTCCTATTTGGGTGGTGAAAGCAGTTATTCAGCTTTGGATTGGTTCAGTGTCTCCAACCCAACGCCTGACTATTATCGGTATATGCCCGGCTATCAGGCAAACCCCGAAGTTGCTAATGCTGTAGAGCAGGCATGGCGTCAGAGAGACCCCAATGTGACTCAAATCAATTGGAATGAGCTGTATTATGTCAATCAGCATGGCACGGCATCTCCTGCTTCCTATGTGGTAGGAAGTGCTGTGACGGCGAATCGGAGCTTTCAGCTCAATTCGTCTTTTGATTGGCGGATGGACAATGCGAGTTATTTGAGAGGCGGCATTCAACTGCGTAATGATCGGGTGTCCCGTTATCAACGTTTGGAGGATCTGATCGGTGGAGACTATCTGTTGGATGTCGATCCCTACCTGATTGACGATGAGTATTACGGAGATCAAGCGATCAATGATTTGCAACATCCAAATCGTCGGGTCGGTGTGGGTGAACGGTATGGGTATAATTACGACCTGGATTACAGTTCGTATGGCGCGTGGGCTTTGGCCGATCTGCATAGCGAACAGAATTTGGGACTGTATGGTTATGTGGGTGGACAAGTCGCTCAAGTCTCTTTCTCAAGGATTGGCCGTTACGAAAAGGAGCTTTTCCCCGGTAGCCTGTCTCTCGGACCTTCTGAAAAGTTGAATTTTACGGAGTATATGCTTAAAGGAGGTATTGGTTATGCATTTACACCGGCGCACTCCCTGGAGATGCGTGTTTCTTATGGTGATGTAGCACCGGTGGCGGATGCACTGTTTCTGGCTCCGGAATATCAGAATCGGACCGTTGCCGACCCCCGACCGATTAATCTGTTGGCAGGAGAACTGGAATATCGGATCTCGTGGCGCAGTGTCGATATTGGATTGTGCGGATATGTGACCACAACCCGCGGAGAGGGGGATGTCCGCCATTATTATGATGATTTGGCCGGAGAATATGCCAATATGGAGTTGAGCGGAATTGATAAACTGTATGCCGGTGTTGAACTGGGAGTAACTGTGCGGATTACCGATCGGTGGAGTGTGCGTGGTGCAGGAGGGTGGAGCCGTAACCTCTATTTAAGTGATCCGGCAGTGTCCATTTATGCAGATCATGATAACCGGCCGATTGTTGAAGGATCAACGGCATATATGAAAGGGTATCGGTTGGGAAACACTCCACAAGTGGTAGCTTCAGGGGAGTTGCGCTATTCTGGTGCCAGAATGTGGACTGCAGCGGTTTCTGTGAATTATGTGGGCAGTAATTATATCGATATTAGTCCGGTACGACGTATGCGTCGGGTGATGGATTATGCAACCTCTCCGGAGGCTTTGGCGCAAATGACTGCACAGGAGCGTTTCGGAGATGCTACGACAATTAACCTTTTTGTGAGTAAAACGTTTCGGATTAAGAGCAGTTATTTGACATTGAGCGGTTCGGTCAACAATCTGGCCAACCGTCGTCATATTGTGTACAGCGGTTATGAACCGTTGCGAATGGTACGTACCGGAAGCGGTTTGGACCGAACGGTGGCTCCGATGGCGTCACGCTATTATCATGCCTATCCGAGAACCTATTACCTGACGATTAATTTCCGATTCTGATGCAAAATATTGTTAACATAAGATGTGTTAAATCTGTTGTAATACATCGTGTTATGCGACGATGTTCGTGTATGAAAATCGGTGTGCTCGTGGGTTTGTTGTTGCTATTATTCAGTAATATATCCTGTGATTACGACCGGTTTGATCCTCCAAATTCGGAATCTGGTTCGGTACCGGTTACGACGATGGATATTGCAACGTTGCGAACTTTTTATCAGGATGATCCGGTTTGTGTCGTTGGTCAACGAAGTGTTGTGGTGTCAGGATATGTTACGACATCGGATCAGTCCGGTAATTTCTATCGTAGCTTTTTTATTGAAGATGAAACAGGAGCGGTGGAGATACGTGCCGGATTGTATGATCTCTATGCAACTTATCGATTGGGACAACAGGTAACGGTAGTGGTCGATTCGTTAACATTGGGTATGACGAATGGTGTGTTGCAGTTGGGGCTGGCCAGTGCAGCCTATGAAACCGATTATATGAATCATAGGATTGTAGTGGATAAACATCTGTTTCGTAATGAACGATTCGAAGAGGTGATCCCACGCCCGGTAAAAGCCGGAAATCTTAAAGAGGAGTGGCTCGGTACCTTGGTGCGGTTTGAAGGTGTGCATTTGGATGGGGCTGTCGATACGACATGGGCTTTACCGGCATCCCTTACATCAAGTGGAGTTCCGCAAAGCGCCTATTTGAAATTTCGGGATGAAAAGTCCGATTCGATTTATGTCGTAACCAGTGGTTATGCCTCTTTTGCCGGGGAGACGGTACCGACCGGTACAGTATCGTTAATGGGAATTTTGATGCAGGGTAAGGTCAATGGAAAATCGGTCTATCAATTAAAAATGAGGGATCTGCAGGATGTGGAGGAGTAGTCGATTCCTTAAGATATTATTGTTCGGAATACTGTGCATTGGGTGTGTGGAGAAGAGTGATCCATATCCCGATCCGTCCCAAGGAGGTGACGGTGAGCCTGGAGCGGGGACGGCACTTGTCTCGATCAGTTATCTGAAGGGTTATTATACGGGTTATCCTACACCCATTACCAAAGATTGGGAGTTGCAGGGCGTGGTGACGGCAAATGACCGTTATGGGACATTCCCTTACGGATTGGTCGTGCAGGATGCAACAGGGGGTATCGAGATCAAATTGTCAGGAGATGATCTGTTTTTGACCTATCCGATTGGACAGCCAATCCGTATTCGATGTCAAGGATTGGTGTTGGGAGCTTATGGTGGTTATGTGACGTTGGGTAGTGTATCATCAGACGCCGATTATCAGAATGGATTTATTTCGCAAACTGATATTTCGGGACGATTGTCAAAAAGAGGTGAAATCGAGCCTGTATTGCCCGATACACTTCGTTTTGCAGAACTTGAACCCAAACATGTCGGCTGTTTTGTCGCTTTTGAGATGGTGCAGTTTGTGGACGAAGAGTTGGGGTTGACCTGGTGTGACGAAACTTCGGACAGCAATCGACATTTAGTTAATGTTGACGGAGATACTCTGTTAGTGCGTACCAGCCGTTATGCCCGTTTTGCCGATGATGTGTTACCGATAAGAAGTGGCTATGTAGAGGGGATTCTCGGGTGGTTCAATAATAGCTATCAATTGCGTGTGATTGATGCCCGTAATGTGATTATGGAATCCCCGCGATTTTGAGATAACATTCCTATGCGCATTTGAATAAAACGCATCGAACGCAAAAAGCAAAAGCGTGTTTAAGCAAACGATGTGTTGGAGATGTGGGGTGTTTGAATGCATTATGGGGAATGCGTTATGATGATTGAGCATGGTCCGGACTGTGCTTCGCAGACTCCATGCTCAGCAACCTCTTTTTTTTTGCGGAGAAAGAAACAAGAGTATGCTATATGCAGTGAACAAGATGGAGAATTAACGATTCTCCTTTTGCAGGGCTTCCCAAATCATATCTTTGAGTTGGGTGAGATGATAACCTGATACCGATGAGATAAAAATGGATGGAATTCCCTCCGGTAATTCTTGGGTTAATGCCTCTTGCAACTCTTCATCGAGCAGGTCACATTTTGTGATGGCCAACAGTCGTTGCTTATCCATCAACTCGGGGTTGTATTGTTGCAGTTCGTTCAACAGGATTTGATACTCTTCATGAATGTTGTCCGTGTCGGCCGGAATCATGAACAACAAAATCGAGTTGCGTTCGATGTGACGCAAGAAACGGATTCCCAATCCCTTGCCTTCATGTGCTCCTTCAATAATGCCAGGGATATCGGCCATCACGAAGGATTTGTGGTCACGGTATTCGACAATGCCCAAATTGGGCTCCAGTGTGGTAAAAGCGTAATTGGCAATTTTGGGCTTAGCTGCTGAAACAGCTGCCAATAGTGTGGATTTGCCGGCATTGGGGAACCCAACCAAGCCGACATCTGCTAAAATTTTCAGTTCAAGGATGAACCAACCTTCACGGCACTCTTCTCCGGGTTGAGAGTAGCGAGGAGCCTGATTGGTTGCCGTGCGGAAATGCCAGTTACCCAAACCGCCACGACCTCCCGGTAACAGAACGAGCTCTTCACCGTCCTGGGTGACTTCACCCACTACCTCGCCGGTTTCTGCATCACGTGCAACAGTTCCTAGCGGTACGTCAATAATGACATCTTTGCCATTTTTCCCCGTACTGCGAGCGCCTCGTCCCGGTTCACCGTTTTCGGCGAAAATGTGGCGTTGGTATTTGAGGTGGATGAGTGTCCAATATTGGCTATTGCCTCGCAGAATAATGCTGCCTCCTTTGCCTCCGTCACCACCGTCTGGACCGCCGAATTCGATGAATTTTTCGCGGCGGAAATGGCTGGAACCGGATCCTCCGTTGCCGGAGCGTCCGAAAATTTTGACATAATCAACGAAGTTCGAAGAGGCCATACGTGTTGGGTTTCTGCTTGAATTTCATGTAAAATATGGGACAAAGGTAGGAAAATATTTACCTTTGTCCAACTGGGAGAAAATTCCAAGCGGTTAAAGATTATGCCTAAACGAGCTACGCGTCGTGTTTCGAAAAAGACGCAATGGAAAATAATTGTATTGTTGTTCTGTGTCGTGGCTCTTTTGTTGTGGGTCTCATACCGAACAGGGGCGGTTGGGTCGCGTGGTGGAGTACCTACTACGCAGATGGCTGCACAGTCGGACGATGTTAGATCGTCTCAGCGAAATGGAAATCAAAAGGATAATGGTTGCCACAACTCCCGAAATCAACAGCGTGAAAGCAGCCATTCGAACCGAGATGGTGAAAAAGGTTCGCAGCACGATGGTCAGTTGTCGCCAAATGACCGTTCAAGGGCTGGAGCTGTATCGGATAATCGGGGCAATCATACAGAATGTGATCAACAGGCGCTGAAACGAGGAGATCGATTGGCTTTACCTTATTATAAAGATAGCACGTTTGTGTTGCGGAACGCGGCCGCTCGTTACACGCTTTGTTATGATACGATGTATCGGCAGGCTGCATGGGTTGCCTATCTGTTGACGCGTGCAGAGGTGAATCGCAAAGGAACAGAGCGCCAGAATGCGTTTTGCAGCGATCCTACTGTGGTACAACGTGGATGGCCGACAGCACGTGATCGAGATTATACCCGCAGCGGTTATGATCGGGGACACCTGCTCCCCTCTGCCGATCGTGACGATACACCGGAAGAGAATCGGGCAACTTTCTATTTGTCGAATGTTTCACCCCAGAGGCCGGCACTTAACCGTCAAATCTGGCGACTGTTGGAAGAACAGGTCCGCAAATGGGCAAAACAGTATGATTCGCTTTATGTGGTTACAGGCCCGGTGTTGGTATCCGGTTTGCCGAGGATCAAAGGAGGTGTAGGTGTGCCACGCAGATATTTTAAAGCGTTGTTGGTGTGGCAGAATGGACGTTACCATGCCATTGCCTTTTTACTTCCCAATCAGGAGAAGATTTCCGGTAAGTTCGGTGATTATGCCATGAGTGTAAACGATTTGGAAAAGATTATCGGATACGATCTTTTTTGGCGTTTGCCGGATCAGGTGGAAGAGCGGGTCGAATCGGAGGTTGATACCAGTTTTTGGAGAGCTGGTGGTACAAAATGAGACGATCGCTGTGGTGGAATTAGGCGAATACCTTATATTATTTACCGTTGGACTGGATTACAGTTGGATGGTGAGTTGTTAAAACGGATACGCGAGAAAGCGATGTTGTGCAACACAAGTGATTTAATTGGTGCAGACGACTCGTGTATGTCATCATTGTAGATGATCGGTTGCATGCTGCCGGATGGATTGAAGACTAAAAATTAGAAAACGAAATAAATACAGATTATGCACAAATCAGGTTTTGTGAATATTATCGGTAATCCCAATGTGGGAAAATCGACACTGATGAACGCTTTGGTGGGGGAGCGTCTTTCGATTATCACCTCGAAAGCCCAAACCACGCGCCATCGTATTTTGGGAATTGTGAACGGAGAGGATTTTCAGATTGTCTATTCCGATACTCCCGGAATCCTCAAGCCGAATTATAAACTGCACGAATCGATGATGAAGGTGGTGCAGGGGGCATTGAAAGATGCCGATGTGATTTTGTATGTAACCGATGCAACCGAAGGGACAGACCATCGCAGTGAATATGTCGATAAAATCCGCCTCAGTGGTATCAAAACGATCTTGGTGATCAATAAAATTGATTTGACAACGCCTGAGGAGTTGGAGAAATTGGTAGATGAGTGGGAAAAGATTTTACCAGATGCAGTGATCGTTCCGGTTTCTGCTGCTCATGCATTCAATATTGGAGGGTTGTTTGATCGGATTCTCGATATGCTGCCTGAGGGTGAACCCTATTATCCCAAAGATGCCTTGACCGATAAAACACTCCGTTTTTTTGCGTCTGAGATTATTCGTGAAAAGATACTGCTTAATTACGATAAGGAGATACCTTATTGCGTTGAGATTGCAATCGAAGAGTATAAAGAGGAACCTGCAATCGATCGTATTTCGGCGGTTATCTATGTTTCGCGAGAGAGTCAGAAGGGGATTATTATCGGCCATAGAGGCTCCAAACTCAAAAAGGTGGGCTCTGAGGCACGTGCCGATCTGGAACAGTTCTTGGGGAAAAAGGTCTTTTTACAACTTTTTGTCAAGGTGAACGAAGATTGGCGTAACAGCGACCGTCAATTGCGTCGTTTCGGCTACGAAGAGTAACCTGATTTGGAAAGAAATTATCGATAAATACGATATTTTTTTTATTTCAAGGAAAATCACTATCTTTGCAAGCCCGCAAAATGCGGGTATGGATCACATAATTCACACAAGTATTAACTTTTAAACGTAAAACAGTGGAGTCATTAAGCTACAAAACAATCTCCGCCAACGCCGCAACGGTCACCAAAGAGTGGGTTTTGATCGATGCTACGGACGCGGTGGTGGGCCGACTCGCTTCGCAGGTGGCCAAAATCCTGCGTGGTAAGAACAAGCCCAACTTCACTCCTCACGTTGACTGCGGTGACAACGTCATCATCATCAACGCTGACAAGGTGAAGTTCTCGGGTAAAAAGATGACGGACAAAGTGTATACGCGTCACACCGGTTATCCAGGTGGACAGCGCTATGCAACTCCGGCCGATTATCTGCGCAAGAAACCCGAATTTATCGTAGAAAAGGCTGTGAAAAGCATGTTGCCTCGCACCCGTCTGGGCGCTGCCTTGCTTCGCAACCTGAAGGTGTATGCCGGCAGCGAACATCCGCATGCAGCTCAGTCACCCAAAACTATCAAGTTAAACGAGATTAAGTAATGAGTATGGAAGTTGTAAATGCCGTCGGACGCAGAAAAGCTGCTGTAGCTCGCGTTTACGTGAAACCCGGTAAGGGTAACATTACGATCAACCAGAAGCCTCTGGATACCTATTTTCCGCTGGAGATTTTCCAGTATGTCGTAAAACAGCCTCTGCTGGTTACCTCGACTACTGAAAACTATGACATCACCATCACTCTCGATGGCGGCGGAATCAAAGGTCAGGCTGAAGCTGCCCGTTTGGGTATCGCTCGTGCTCTTTGCGCAATCGATGCAGAGATGCGTCCGGTGCTCAAAAAGAACGGCTTCATGACGCGTGACCCGCGTGAGGTTGAGCGTAAGAAACCCGGTCAGCCCGGTGCACGTCGCAAGTTCCAGTTCAGCAAGCGTTAATATCTGCGCCTGTGGAGCACAGAGTGGGTACAAATTTCAGAGACTGCGATTCTGGTTGCACTACTCGGTTATTGCCCCTCTGCGGAAAATCGCGGGGATTGTCAAGGACACTACCGCTGCGATTGATGTAAAGAGAATTAAAACAGATTTAAACAGTTAATCAAAATGCCAAGAACTGATTTTAATCAATTGTTGGAGGCCGGAGCTCACTTCGGTCACCTGAAAAGAAAGTGGAATCCTAAAATGGCTCCATATATTTTCATGGAGAAAAACGGAATCCACATCATCGACCTTCACAAAACGGTGATGAAGATCGATGAGGCCGCATCCGCACTCAAACAGATCGCTAAAAGCGGTCGCCGTATCCTGTTTGTTGCAACCAAAAAACAGGCTAAGGATGTAGTTGCGGAGATGGTATCCGCAGTCAACATGCCGTATGTTACGGAACGTTGGCCGGGCGGTATGCTTACCAATTTCCCCACAATACGTAAAGCTGTCAAGAAGATGGCCATGATCGACAAGATGACGGCCGATGGAACTTATGACAACTTTTCCAAAAGAGAGAAACTTCAAATCAGCCGTCAGCGTGCTAAACTCGAGAAGAACCTCGGTTCTATTGCTGACCTGACCCGTCTGCCTGCCGCCCTGTTTGTTGTGGACGTGCAGAAAGAGGCAAACGCCGTAAAAGAGGCAAAACGCCTGAGCATCCCCGTATTTGCAATGGTTGATACTTGCTGTGATCCTACGGATATCGATTATGTAATTCCGGCAAATGACGATGCTACCAAATCTGTGGCTGTTATCCTCGAGGCTGTAACCGGTGCGATTGCAGAGGGTCTTGCAGAACGCAAGCTCGAGAAAGAGAAAGAGGCTGCTGAAGCTGCTGCCAAAGCAGAGAAAGAGCCGAAACCTCGTTTGAAAAAGGCTGTAAAGGCTGAGTCAGCAAAAGCTGAGCCGGCTGCTGAAGCAGCGCCTGCTGCAGAGGCTGAAGCTCCCAAAGCTGAGGCTGCAGAATAATTCGAAATTGCTTAAAAAAGAAAAAGACAATGGATATTAAAGCTGCTGATGTTGCCAAACTCCGTGCGATGACCGGAGCCGGCATGATGGATTGCAAAAAAGCGCTGGTAGAGGCCGAAGGCGATTTCGAACGTGCAAAGGATATTATCCGCGAAAAAGGTAAACTGGTTGCTGCAAAACGTGCTGATCGTCACGCAACTCAGGGTGTTGTAACTTCGAAGATCGTTGGTCAGAAAGGTTATATGCTCTGCTTGGCATGCGAGACTGACTTCGTAGCTCAGAATGCTGATTTCGTAGCTGCTGCCAAATCAATTCTTGACATCGCTGTAGAGGCTGATGCAGAGAACCTGGAGGCTTTGTTGGCTGTTGTGAAAGATGGTAAAACCGTTGCAGAGATCGTAACTGAGAAGTCAGGTCAGACCGGTGAAAAGGTTGAATTGGCTTACTATGGTAAGATCGAGGCTCCGATGTGCGTGACCTACATTCACATGAACAGCAAACTGGGTACCCTGATTGGTTTCAACAAAGATATCGACAAAGAGGTTGCTAAAGATGTAGCTATGCAGGCTGCAGCTATGGCTCCTGTTTCGATTGACAAAACCGATTGCGATCCTAAAGTGATTGAGCACGAGCGTATGATCGGTCGTGAGCAGGCTCGCCAGGAGGGTAAACCTGAGGCTATGTTGGATAAGATCGCCGAAGGAAAAGTCAACAAATTCCTCAATGAGAATACCTTGTTGAATCAGGCTTTGGTTAAGAACAACAAGATCACCGTCGGTGCTTATATCAAAGGCGCAGACAAAGATGCAACTGTTGTCGCTTACAAACGTTTCTCACTGAACGACTAATTAGTTAATTGATACGATTGAGGGCTGCCAATCTGGTAGCCCTCTTTTTTGTCTTGATTAGTATGAAAAGCACTTATTATGAAGTGCCTTTACTAAAATATGTTTCCTGTCTTTAGATGTAAAATGGCTGATTGTTAAGTGATTGATGTTAAATTAGACCAGTGATGTGAGTGCCTACTCACTAATGACTGGTTTGAATTTTAATTGGGATTTGTTCTATATATAGGGTAGAGTTATCTTGTTAAGACTTGGTAGTAGTGAATGTTTGGTCAGCTTCGACAGTTTCTACCTCATTGAGTTCGACATACCACAGATACCCCCGAACACTCTTGTATCCCATTCGACGCAAGAGTTTCATATATGATTTTATCTGCATGTAGTGCAATTTCTCCTTGTTTGATCCGAATTTATAATCAATAACCACAGCTTCGGCTCCTTTCGTGACAACGCGATCCGGACGTTTAAGCGTGGATTTGTCGTTTGGAACAACTATTTCTGCTTCAGTTCGTACAGTATCCCATTTGGGATCGAACCAGGAACGAATTAATGGATTGGTGAATGCATCTGTAATGGTGTCGTGCAAGTGTTGTGCCTCTTCATCGGTCAGCGTTCCATTGGCTCTCAACAGCGCAAGTTGTGCATCGATTTCCCCCTCATGTTTGATGTTTTCAAATACTTTGTGCATCAGAATGCCATAATTGCGGGGAGCTAACGGAATCTTCTTACCTTCATCAAAATAGCGTTGTGTCGCGAGTTTAAATCGCAGTTTAGTATCTGGTCTGTGAACCGGATAGCTTGACGATTGTACAGGTACGATAGCTTCAGGCTGTTTGTGGAAGGGTGTCCCAAATTCGTAAATTTCACGGTCTTCGAGCTCTTTGACTACGCCTTCAATTTCGCCTAATTTGATGGTGGACTGGTCGTCCGTTCGACTGTTAGATAGAATGGAGTCTAACAGATCATTAATGGAATCTTTTGTCGATCTGTCGTCATGTTTAAACATCAGATGCAACTCCTCTTCGGCACGTGTGATGGCTACATAAAATATGTTGATGTTGTCAATGTGGGTCAGAACAGTTTCACGATAATAATCTGCAGAAAAATAGGTGTTAATCAGATCTTTGCGGTATGAGATCGGAACAGCACCCAATGCGTCGAAACTGGACGCTTGAGTCGATGCCCACAGTAATGTGCTTTTGGGTGTCAAGTTCCAGGCACATTTCGGGACAATAACTGCTTTGTATTGTAGCCCTTTTGCTTTGTGGATCGTGATAATGGTGATGGCTTGTTGATTTTGAGGCAGGTTGATCGATTTTGAATGTCCGGTTTCATCCCACCATTTGACAAATAGCGGTAAATCTGCAATCTTCGAGGTACTGAAAGTATGTACCATTTCTTGAATGGCCTGTATATAGGCAATATCTTCGGCGTGCTCTTGTAATTGATAATGGAGTACCACCTCTTCGAACGCCTCTTCAATCCCTTTGAGTCGTAAATTCTGCAAAAAGGTTCTCTCCTCATCCGGTAGAGGAGTGCCAAAGTCTCGATTCAAATATTGGTTATACAAGGCCAGTCGAATCGAATCGTCTGGAACCGAAGCCAATTTAAATGCGACAATGATAAATGTTGCGATAGGGGCGTTCCCGATTGTAAGTGCTTCTTGCGTTACCAAATCGTAACAGTAGGGAGACTCTGGATGTGCAGTCTTGTAGGTGAGTAACTGTTTGGCTATTTCTGTTCCATCGTGGTTGGACCGTACCAAGATGGCAATATCGCCCGGAGCATAACCACGTTGCTGGAGCTCTTCGATGGTGGCAATCACCGGTGTCTTTTCCGTTTCCTCTTCGTTGAAATCCTTATTGAAGCTGGTGATACGGACATAACCCTCGTTTAATGCGTTGTGCCCTTGTTGTTTATGCTCGTGATACGCATTGATCAGCATATCTTGTAATTCGGTCCGGGTAGAGTTTGTCAGAGAGCCATTGTCATAGCCGGTTGCGATCAGGGCATTCAGATTTTCGTTGTCCCGTTGGACACAGGCATCGATGATCTCATTGTTGAAATGGACGATAATTCCTGTACTGCGATAATTGACTTCAAGTGTTTGATCGAGTATTTCACGAAAATGTTGATTGACATCATGCCCTAAAATACGCCAATCTCCACCTCGCCAGCGATAAATCGATTGTTTGACATCCCCAACCAATAAAACAGGCGAGCGATCATCTTGCGCTAACGCATTATCAAGCAGTGGTAGAAAGTTTTTCCATTGTTGTTGTGACGTATCTTGAAACTCGTCAATCATGAAATGAGAGTAGGTATTCCCGGCCTTTTCGTAAATGAAAGGGGTGTCATTGCCACTGATAAGGCGATTCAGCAAACCGTTTGTTTCCGAGATAGGCATAATACCTTGCTCTTGGCAAATCTTGTCGATTTCTGCGGAGAGATCGGTCAACAGAGCCAGGCTGCGATAGTTTTGTTGTATCTGTACCAGTGTGTTGTGAAACCGGTAATTATCGTCGTACAGCTTACAAAGAGATTCGAGTAATGGACGAACCAGTGGGATGATGGCTTGAATATCCGTTTTGCGTGGAGACGTTTTTTTGTACCATTTTTCATCAGATGCCAAGGTATCGGTAACGCGAGGACCATATGCATCGAATTTACCTTGACTTGCCTTGATCAGGTAACCAGAGAAGCCACCGCTACGATAACTGAAATCATCACAACTCAAACCGTGGTCTGCAATGATTTTTAACGCTTCGTCTCCAAGCTGTTTCCAGCGTTGAAGTAGGACTCGGTCCTTCTTCTGAGCCTCACGTATGGTCTCTAAAATAGTCTCTTTGGGACAGGCTTCCGGTAAACTTTTGTATTGTTCAGTGAAGAGCTTAACTCCCAAATTACGGATCTTGGTACGAAGATCCCATGAATTATTATTTTCAATATTCTCTTCAGCAAAAGCCGTAATCCATCGACGTAATGCCTTATCGTCGGCAATTTTCTCGATCAGGCGATCTATCGCATTGTCTAACAGAGAATCGGTCTGAAGTTCGAGAGCGAAATTCGCATCGATATCCAACTCTTTGAGAAATGCCCGGATAATGCGTTGAAAGAATTTATCGATGGTGAGTATATTAAAGTGACTGTAGTCGTGCAGAATTTTGGTCCGAGCTTCTGCAGCACGCTGACGAATCAGCTCCGGAGTGTAATGCAACCGTTTCTCGAGCATGGGTACATACTCGTTTGGGCAACCTTGAGCTAGTTCATTCAGTTTGCTGACAATACGTTGCTTCATCTCCTCTGTCGCCTTATTGGTAAAGGTCACGGCCAGGATGTTGCGATAAAGTCCCGGTGTTTCGATAACTCGAGCGATATATTCGTATGTGAGTTGGAAGGTTTTACCTGATCCTGCAGAAGCTTTGACGATATGGATGCTGCCCATTTGAATATAGTGCTGAATGATTAGTCCGAAGTTCGGATTGTACTCTAAAGTTACAGGAAAGATTGTGAATTCCCACGCAAAAGTTTATATTTGTGTAAAGCAAAATTTAAAATTCAGGTTATGAAAAAAATCGCATTGCTGTTTTTGGCTATGACCATTTCGTGGGTTGCATCAGCACAGCAGTCTATTGTCAGCAAACGTTTGGATCCGTTTACTACCGTGGATCTGTCGGGAAATTTGCATGTGGAGTTGATTCGTGCTGATTCAGCTTATTTAACGGTTAAGCTGCATGGTACAAACAGCAATCGTCTTGTGTGGGGTGTAAAGGATGGTGCGCTCAAAATCCAGTTACGTCCCGGTGGAGATAAAGATGCCAATGGTGAGGTCAAAATCTACTATACGTCGTTGTCCCAGATTAAAATTTCTGAAGCGAGTGTTTCCATTCAGGGAACATTGACTCAAGGAATGATCGACGTGAATATGGATGCAGGTGCGATCTTTAGTGCAGACCTGAATGTGAAGGATATCTGTTTGAAAATCGGAGGGAATTCTGTAGCCAATTTGACAGGTTCAGCAAAATATAGCACCTTGTTTGCTTCAGCAAAATCCAAAGTGAACGCGCGCCAAATGGTTTGTCAGGATGTACGGGTGGAGGCTGTATCTAGTGCAGAGGCCTACGTACAGGTAGTCGAACGTATTCAAGTAGTAGCCAATACAGGTGGTGCTGTGTATTATCAAGGCGAACCCGAAATTTATCGTAGTGCGACCAAGATGATGGGAACCGTAAACAATATCGGTAAATAGGTTTGCGGTTTTCTCTCCTTTTTATAATGTAATATAATCAACTCCTTTACACGAGGTGCAACTTCATACAAAGACGAATCGTTAGCAATTTGTAACGGATGTGTTGCATCCGAGAGGAACTTCCGAGAGAGCATTATGCGTAGCTTTATCGATGAGGTGGTTGCCTCTTTGTATGAGCGTTACGGGGATGATATCTCCTCGTTGACTTTGTTATTTCCCAGCCGCCGTGCCCAGCTTTTTTTTACCGACTCTCTCTCTAAAATTACTCAGAGACCGGTATGGCAACCTCGTTTTGTGGAGATTAACGATCTGATGCAACAGATCGCGGGTATCCATTGCGGTGATCGTATTAAGTTGGTCACTGAATTGTACAAAGTATACAGTCGGTATCATCACGAAACCTTTGACCAATTCTATTTTTGGGGCGATATGCTCCTGTCAGATTTCGATCAGATTGATAAGTATCTGATCAACGCTGATATGCTTTTTGCTAATATCAGTGATTTGCGGGAATTGGAAGATTATCGCTCCTATTTGACACCTGAGCAGATTGCCATTATTACCCGTTTTTGGCAGAGTTTTGGAAAAGAAGGGGACTTTTCGAAGGAGAAGGAGCAGTTCATATCGATTTGGCGAACGCTCCGAACGATCTATCAGGAGTATAAACACAATCTTTTTAATCAAGGGCTTGCTTATGAGGGGATGGTGCATCGATTGGCTGCAGAACGAATCATGGCTAATAATTTGCCTGAGCAATTTCCTGCGCCAGACAGTCGCTATGTGATTATCGGATTCAATGCATTATCGGCCTGTGAAAAGAGATTGTTCTCCTGGCTGAAAAATAGTGGCCGAGCAGAGTTTTGGTGGGACTGGGACGAATATTATGTGAATAATCCCGACCATGAAGCGGGGCTTTTCCTTCGCTCAGACATACGGGAATATCCTGCTGTTTACGATATGGGAACACATTCCCATTTTGTTCAATCCAAAGAGATCGTTGCAGTATCTTCTCCGTCAGACAGCCTGCAATGCAAATATGTGCATGAATTTTTATCGGATCTGACAAGGAGGGGGATCAAACTTGACAAAAGGACCGCCATCGTATTGACAGATGAAAGTTTGCTGCTTCCGGTTTTGTATTCGTTACCTGATTTTGATGGACTCAAATTTAACGTAACGATGGGGTATCCGATGCGACAGACAACGGCCTATTCGTTTGTTGAAAGGTTATTGGAGTTGCAACGCCGTAAACGGATCCGGAAACGGGATGGAATGTTGCAGTTCTACCATAGTGATGTAGAGGGAATTCTTACACATCCATACGTTCTGGAACAGAATTCGGTTCGTGCCGGAGAGATTGTAGCGGACATTCAGAAACGTCAACGTGTATATGTGGATGTTGAACAGTTGTCGATTCCTGGTGCTGCAAGTTTGATCTTTACGGCTGTGGATAATTGGCAAAGTCTGTCGGAATATCTGCAACGGATTTTAGCCGAAATAGGTAGTCGTAGTGATGTGGCAGAGGGGGCGTTGAGACGGGAGATGTTTTCAACGATTATCGATACTTTGTGTCAGATTACGAACTCTTTGCAAGATAGTGGCGTAGAGATTACCATTCCTATTTTTGCCTCTTTGTTACGAAAAATTTTACAAGGCATTCGTATCCCTTATAGTGGTGAACCGCTCAATGGCGTTCAAATTATGGGAATTCTCGAGACACGTAACCTCGATTTTGATCATGTGTTGATCCTTTCAGCCAATGATGATACATTTCCGGGAAATTTGGCGACTACATCTTCGTTTATACCACACAATCTTCGTTTGGCGTACGGATTGCCAACACCAATGCATCATGAAGGGGTGTATGCCTACTATTTTTATCGATTGTTGCAACGAGCATCAATTGTGCACATTGCATACTGTTCATTGAGTGATGAGCGTCATACAGGTGAGCCGAGTCGATATATCTATCAGCTGGATTATGAATCGAGTCATGAGGTTGTACGCAAAACACTCTCTTTGAGTGTAAACCTTGTACAGAATCAACCGATCGAAATCCCGAAAACAGGAACTATTGCAGAACGATTACGAGCCTTTTTAGATGATGGAGGAAAGGCTTTTTCTCCGACATCCTTCTATTCATATTTGGATTGTCCACTCAAATTTTGCCTGCAGAGATTGGAACGTCTCTCTCCTGAAAAGGAGGTTGTTGAAGAGATTGATTTGCCAATGTTCGGTACAATTTTGCATAAAGCCATCGAATTCTTATACAAACCATTGAGTAAAAATCCGGATCCAATTCCAGCTATTCGGAAACTGATCGGATCGCAGCAGGTAATCGATGCGGTGACTCATGCTGTCAACAGAGAATATTTGCATGATTTATCTCACAAGGCCGAAGAGTATGACGGTAATGTAATGTTGGTACATGGAATTGTGGCCTATTATATTAATCGTTGCATTTTGGCTTACGATGTTGAACATCCCGGCTTCGTGATCGAAGAGTTGGAAAAGCCTGTTTCAGCACCGGTGACCTTCATGCTCAATGAAGAGCCTCACTCGGTGCTATTTAAAGGAGTCGCAGACCGTTTGGATCGATTGTCAAATGGTCAAGTCCGAGTTGTAGATTATAAGACAGGGTCTCCCAAGCAGGTCTTTAGTGATGTGGATGCGTTGTTTGCAGCGGATACGAAAACTCGCAATGCGCCCGTATTGCAGACGATGCTCTATTCGATGATGGTGCATCACACTACAGGTATGGATGTGCAGCCGACGTTGTATGTAGTGCGTCAGATGAATAGTGCGGAATATTCTCCTCTTTTGGTTCATCAAGGGCTTCCTGTGCAGTCGTTTTTGCCGTATGCAGATACTTTGCAGGAAAACTTACACAAAACGTTGGCTGAATTATTCGATTTTTCGATTCCTTTTAAACAGTGTACCAGTCCTGAACCATGTACATATTGTGATTTTAAGGAGCTATGTCGTAGGTGAGTTGTGTACGATTCTTTGTTATACAATTTTAAGGAATAAGTAATTAGAGCTATTTTATTGTGATTGTCAGGTAAAGATATAATGTAGTTATAGCGATGTCAGTAAACAATAAACGGAGCCTACATATAGGCTCCGTTTATTGTTTTAGCAACAGGTGCTTTATTAGTTGATTGTCATCATTTCGCGATATTTGGGCAGTGGCCACAACTCGTCGTCAACAATCAGTTCCAACTTGTCGATTGCTTGACGGATTACCAACATAATCGGACGAACCTCATTCCAATAACCATTTGCACGTTCCTCAATGTCCTCTGTGTGGTTGTACTTCTTACGCGCATTGATCATTTGGCGATTGTTCTCACGGATGGACTTGACATACTTGGCAATCTTGGTGATTGCAAGAATCTCCTCAGAAGCTAATTCCTGGTATTCTTCCGGCATAATGTCTTTCAAGCCGCGTACATTTTGAATCAGCACATTCTGGTATTTGATTGCAGTCGGTACGATATGGTTGGCTGCCATATCGGCCAGTACTCGTGATTCAATCTGGATCTTCTTGACCAAAATCTCCAAATTAATCTCATAACGAGCGTGAATCTCCGATTCGCTGTAAACCCCATGTTTGAGCAAGAGGTTTTTGTATTCTGGACGGTTAAACAGCTTAAAGGCTTCAGGAATGCTGCTGATTCCCTCCAAACCGCGCCGAGCGGCTTCATCCAACCATTCTTGGCTGTATCCATTCCCTTCGAAACGGATTTTTTTCGAAGCAATGATGTATTTGCGGATTACCTGCAGGATCGCTTCATCCTTCTTGATGCCTTTGTCGATCAGTTTGTCCACCTCTTTTTTGAACTGGATCAACTCTTCAGCCATCGCTGTATTGATCACAGTCAGAGGTGCTGCACAGGTATATGATGAACCCGTTGCGCGGAATTCAAAGCGGTTACCGGTAAAGGCAAATGGCGAGGTGCGGTTTCGATCGGTATTATCCAACAAGATGTCAGGAATCTTACCGATGTCGAGTTTGATATCGGTTTTTTCATCTGGAGTCATCTTCTTATCGCTCACGCGTTCCTCCAAAGAATCGAGCATGGCCGACAGGGTAGAGCCAGTAAATACCGACATGACAGCTGGAGGTGCTTCGTGTGCTCCCAAACGGTGCGAGTTCGACTGAGTGGCAATCGAAGCCATAAATAGTGAACCATAGTCGTTAGCAGCCTTGATGGCGCAAACAAAGAAGGTGAGGAATTGGATATTGTTTTTCGGGGTTTTGCCCGGAGCTAACAAATTGACTCCCGTATCGGTCATCATGGACCAGTTGCAATGCTTCCCTGAACCATTGACTCCTGCAAACGGTTTTTCGTGGAAAAGCACGCGCAATTTATGTTTGAGAGCAATCTTGCGCATTACGGTCATCAGCAAAGTGTTGTGATCGACAGCGATGTTGGCCTCTTCAAACATCGGTGCACATTCGAACTGGTTGGGGGCCACTTCATTGTGGCGAGTCTTGATGGGAATACCCAAGCGATACGCCTGCTCTTCAAACTCTTTCATGAATTCGAGGACACGACCTGGGATTGCACCAAAATAGTGGTCATCGAGCTGTTGGTCTTTGGCTGCAATGTGTCCCATCAGGGTACGCCCAGTCTGCATCAGGTCAGGGCGGGCAAGGAACAAGGCTTCATCCACGAGGAAATACTCCTGTTCCCATCCCAACGTGACATTGACCTTCTTGACATCCTTGTCGAAATACTGGCAGACATCCTCTGCGGCTTTTCCTACGGCTTGCAGGGATTTGAGCAAAGGTGTCTTGAAGTCAAGAGCTTCACCGGTATATGCAATAAAAATGCTCGGAATACAGAGTGTTTTGTCTAAGATAAATGCAGGTGACGAAGGATCCCAAGCCGAATAACCGCGAGCTTCAAACGTATTGCGCAATCCACCGTTGGGGAAGCTGGAAGCATCGGGCTCCTGTTGGACGAGCAGTTCTCCTTTGAATGTTTCGAATGAACCACCGCCTTGCATAGGTTCAAAAAATGCATCGTGTTTTTCGGCTGTTGAATCGTTTAGGGGCTGGAACCAGTGCGAATAGTGGGTAGCTCCACGCTCCAAAGCCCAATTCATCATGCCTTGAGCGATCTGGTTGGCAAATTTGCGATCAATACGACGGCCTTCGTCAATCGCGTTACACAGACTTTCGTAAGCATCTTTTGCAATGTATTGCCGCATCGTCTCACGATCGAATACATCGGCTCCGAAATAACTCGATATTTTCTTATTCGACAGTTTGGTCTCGATTAACTCCCGACGGGATATTTCATCCAATGCGTTGAAGCGTAAAATTGCCATAATTTCGTTTTGGATTAAAGTTTATATAGGGGCAAATGTAGGAAAATAGCTTTGAAAAGACAAAAAGCCCTATGGAAAATAGGGGTATAAAGGAGAATGTGTAATCTTTTTGTGAAAATTAGTCGAAAGATTGCATGCCACTCATTGCGATGCGGATAATTTTCCGATAGTCCTTGTAATCCAGTTCCATAAAGAAATAGTGTACCGGATCGACCCTCATTCCGTTGTGGATAATCTCGTAATGAAGGTGTGGAGCTAAAGAAAGACCAGTATTGCCAGATTGGGCAATGATATCTCCACGGCGTACTTTTTGGCCTGCTTTGACATAAATTTTACCCAAGTGGCTGTATGAGGTTTGGTAACCGTTACCGTGGTTAATAATAACGGTATTTCCCGAAGAGGCCCGTTGGGTAATGACACGACTAACCTGGCCATCGGCTGTGGCGAATACGCGTGATCCTTCGCCAACCGTATAATCGACACCTTGGTGTGCGGTTAACGTTTTATAAAAAGGGTGAATACGCATGCCATACGAAGCGGTTAGGAGGGTTAAATCCTTGTTGATAACAGGTTGGATGGCCGGAATGTTATTTAACTTTCCCTGCAGTGAATCGACATGTTGCTCCATCTCTGCGATGAGATACAGTTGTTCTCCTGTACTTTTTTCAAGAGCATTGAGTTTCGAGAAGAAAAGATCGCCCAGTTCGCGGTTGGTTTTTGATAGCAGGGCGTCGTGCTCGGCCAACTCTTTCTCTTCATAATCACTATCGAAATTGTAGGGATCAGCCTCGAACAGTGTACGGAAAACATGACGATCACGTTCAACTACATTATCCAGTATTTTCTGTATGGTGTCGTAGCGTGCGTTCAACTCTTTGTATTCGTCCTTCAACAACCGTGTCGATGATTTCATGTTGTACTCGACAGGCGTGTCAAAAAAGAATGAGAATGCAATATAATAGAGTATAGCCATACCGATCCATGCAAAAACATGGATCACAGCTCTCCAGATTTTTTTTCGGAAAGTGAGTTTCTGTTCGTGCCAGTGTGGTACGAGCTCTTTGAAGCGGATGGGTTGTTTCGACTGTTCCATGTGATTTATTCCGTTTCAAAAGTGGTGGCCTGTGCCGATTCGACAATCTTGATGAACTCCTCTTCGCTCATATCACGACTGAAGTAGTTGAGCGGGTCGACGTGCATCCCCCGATAAATTACTTCGTAATGCAGGTGTGGCCCTGTCGAGCGTCCCGTATTACCCAATTCTCCAATGAGTTCACCTCGGCGGACATACTGTCCGGGAGTGACCAAAATTTTATTCAAATGGGCGTATCGAGTTTTGTATCCGAAGCCGTGGTTGATTAAGACCTGTTTTCCGTAACCTCGTGTGCCTTCATTATCATAAGCTACACGACCGTTACCTGTAGCATAAACGGGGTCGCCGATGTGGCCGCCAAGATCGATCCCCTGGTGACCAGTAATTCTTCCTGTGATCGGATGACGACGGGACCCGAAAGCTCCGATGTTGCCTCGTAAGTTCCGTTTATTGATGGGCCAGATGGCCGGAATAGCCTCTGCCATCAATTCTTTATTTTTGCTCAGGTCTTCTAATTCATCAAGTGACTTTGACTCTAAATAGAGCAAGCGGGTCATGGCATCCAACTCTTTCCACGTGGTGAGCATCAGAGGTGTATAGAGATCGTTTTGCAAATGGTGATATTTGCTGTCAGGATATGGGGTGAAAACACCTTGGATGTTGGTTGTGTCGCTACCGAAAAGAGGTCGGTACACGTTGTTATCCCGATGTCTGATCTCTTCGAGGCGTGTGGTTGCCGCCTGAAGTTTATCGTTGAGTATATTATATTTGATCAGCAGTTCGTTGTTGTCTCTGCTGATACGATACATTTTAGGAGTGTAAAAAAAGAAAGAAAAAAGCAGATTGACAATTGAAGCCAAAATAAAACCGATCAGGATCTTGCGCAACAGCCGATAGAATTTGATCCGGAACGGTATGGTCATTACCTCGTAAGTGAGGGTCTGAGGGTTAAATTTATATCGATTTTTGGCCATCAAATCATTTTCTGTGCACTCTGCACAACAAAATTAGACGATTTTATGTAATTTTACAACCTCTTTTTGAACGCATAATATTAACGCTGCAAAACAGCCGGATAGTATATCTGTTATGGACTCGAATCAAATCAGAACGACATTTCTCGAATTTTTCAAGAACAAAGGGCATCTGATTGTGCCTTCTGCTCCGATGGTGGTTAAGAATGACCCCACTTTGATGTTTACCAATGCGGGCATGAACCAGTTTAAGGATATTTTTCTGGGGAACTCGCCGATCAAACACAATCGGGTTTCCGATTCGCAGAAATGTTTGCGCGTTTCGGGCAAGCACAATGACCTTGAGGAGGTAGGACATGATACCTATCATCATACGATGTTTGAGATGCTCGGAAACTGGTCGTTCGGAGATTATTTTAAGAAAGAGGCGATCAACTGGGCTTGGGAATACTTGGTAGAGGTATTGAAGCTGAATCCGGAGCGTTTATATGCCACCGTATTCGAGGGAAGCCCCGCTGAAGGCTTAGATCGTGATAACGAAGCTGCTGGTTATTGGGAGCAATATTTACCGAAAGATCATATTCTGAACGGTAACAAACATGATAACTTCTGGGAAATGGGGGATACGGGTCCTTGCGGTCCCTGTTCCGAGATCCATATCGACCTTCGTTCGGACGAGGAGCGTGCGGCGGTTAGCGGCGCCGATATGGTAAATAAGGATCATCCGCAGGTAATCGAGATCTGGAACCTTGTGTTCATGCAATTCAACCGCAAGGCCGATGGTTCTTTGGAACCGCTGCCGGCTAAGGTGATCGATACCGGTATGGGATTCGAGCGTCTGTGTATGGCATTGCAGGGTAAGACCTCAAATTATGATACGGACGTATTCCAACCGATTATCAAGGTAATTGCGGGAATGGCGGGTACGACTTACGGTACGGATAAACAGCAAGACATCGCCATGCGTGTGATCGCCGACCACATCCGTACGATCGCTTTCGCTATCACGGACGGACAGTTGCCTTCCAACGCTAAGGCCGGTTATGTAATCCGTCGTATCTTGCGGCGTGCTGTTCGTTACGGTTATACGTTCTTGGATCGCAAGGAAGCGTTTATGTATAAGCTTTTGCCCGTATTGATCGAGACGATGGGCGACGCTTATCCGGAATTGATCGCTCAGAAAACCTTGATTGAGAAGGTTATCAAGGAGGAGGAAGAATCTTTCCTTCGTACCTTGGAAACCGGTATCCGTTTGCTGGATAAGAAAATGGAGGAGACGAAGGCTGCGGGCAAGACGGTCTTGAATGGCGTAGATGCCTTTACATTATATGATACCTACGGATTCCCGTTGGACTTGACGGAATTGATTCTTCGTGAGAACGGCATGGAAGCCGATATCGAGGAGTTCAATAAGGCTATGCAGAAGCAGAAAGAGCGTGCCCGTAACGCCGCCGCTATCGAGACAGGCGACTGGATCACGCTGAAAGACGGTGAATGTAAGTTCGTGGGTTATGATTTGTTCGAATGCGAGGCAGAGATCTTGCGTTATCGCCAGATCAAACAAAAGAATAAAGTATTATACCAGATCGTTCTGGATCAAACCCCGTTCTATGCGGAAATGGGTGGACAGGTCGGTGATACGGGTTGGTTGATCGCCGACGACGAGAAGATCGACGTGATCGATACGAAACGAGAGAATAATTTGCCGGTTCATTTGGTTACTAAACTACCGAAGGACGTAACGGCTACATTTACCGCGAAGATCAATGTGAAAAAGCGTATCCAGTGTGAGTGTAACCACTCTGCCACGCACCTTTTGCATGAGGCGTTGCGTGAGGTATTAGGTACGCACGTAGAGCAGAAAGGTTCGTATGTTTCGCCTGATTCTTTACGTTTCGACTTCTCTCATTTCCAGAAAGTGACGGACGAGGAAATCCGTAAGGTGGAAATATTGGTTGGAGAGAAGATCCGTGCGAACTTCCCGTTGGAAGAGCATCGCAATATGCCGATCGCCGAAGCAAAGGCGCTAGGGGCTA
>OKSC01000028.1_pt1 | contig 152021 bp, 142 predicted proteins | sample 1601161 | NCBI WGS metagenome assembly OKSC01 (sample SAMEA3541552, study PRJEB24748) | human gut metagenome | biome: human gut; feature: human-associated habitat; material: faeces | place: China | collected 2012 | reverse complement strand
GAGCCGCAGCGAGACGGTGTCGTCTTTGACGACGGAGGGGATAAAGAAGATGCGAATAAGGAATATTTCAAGGTCGGTAAATTTCAAGGTGCGATGTGGGCATCGCACCCTACGATAAGTGCGGAAAAATAATGTTACAGAGATACGGTTAGAGCACATTTTGTAGTGGTTGCACCCACTGACCCAAACAAACATAAGCTCACTGTCGATTCATCACTCCACCGTAACGCTCTTGGCAAGGTTTCTCGGCTTGTCGATCGGACAGCCGCGCTTGAGAGCGGTATAATACGCCAAAAGCTGCATCGGGATGACCTCGAGCATGGGCATGAAAAGGTCGGGCGCATCGGGCACGGTTATATCGCCGCCCTCGGACGAAACGGTTATCGTCCTGCCGTTCCTTGCCTTAACCTCATTGATGTTCGATATCGTCTTGCTTTTCAGCTCGTCAACACAGCAAAGTGCAACGGTCAGGCTGTCCTTATCTATTAAAGATATAGTTCCGTGCTTCAGCTCGCCGGCTGCATAGGCTTCGCACGGGATATATGATATTTCTTTCAGCTTCAATGACGCTTCCATCGCCGCACAGTAGTCGACGCCCCTGCCGATGAAGCAGATATAGCCGGATCGGTCGGCTGTGTCGGCAAACGGCTTGATTTTCTCAGGCTCGGAGAGAATCGCTTCAATCTTATCCGGAATCGCTTTCAGCTCCTCAACCAGATCTGCGGCTTCACGGCGGCTTATTGCTCCGTCGGCCTCGGCAAGGCGTATCGCAAGGGCATAGACAACGGCAAGCTGAGCGGAATATGCCTTGGTCGTCGCAACCGCAATTTCCCGTCCGGCTTTGGTCAGAACAACGTTTTTGCATTCCTGTGCAATGGTGCTGTTTTCAACGTTGACTATGCCGATGACCTTTGCACCCTTCTCCTGTGCAATTCGCATGGCTGCAAGCGTGTCGGCTGTTTCACCGCTCTGGCTGATGATTATAACCAGCGTTTTTTCGTCAAGGTGAGGGTGCATATAGCGGAATTCCGATGCGATAACCGCCTGAGAGTGCCGCTTGAAAAGCTGTTCGCAGGCGTATGCACCAACTGCGCCGACGTGGTAAGCCGAGCCGCAGGCAACAAAAACAACATGGTCAAGTGCATTGATTTCCGCCCTCGTCATGTGAAGTCCCTTGAATTTCAGTCTGCCAGTTTCGCCGATTATTTCCGAAAGGGTACGTCTGATTGCCGCCGGCTGTTCCATGATTTCCTTGAGCATATAGTGCTTGTAGCCGAGCTTATCGGAGCTGCGTTCCGCACTTTTCAGCTTGATTTCGCTCTTTCTGATTCGGCAGCCGTCAAGGTCGAAAACCTTAAGGCCGTCTTTTTTCAAAATGCCGATCTCACCGTCGTTGACCCTGAAAACTCTGTCGCTTTTTGCCGCAATGGCGGAAACGTCGCTCGCAAGGTAAACGCAGTCGCTCGAAACGCCGGCAAAGAGGGGACTCGAGAGCTTGGCACAAACGATACAGTCGGGGTAATCACGGCACATTATCGCAAGTGCATACGAGCCTTTGAAGCGAGAGAGAGCCGCACCTACGGTGCCTTTGAGGTCACCGTTGTAAAGGTGCTCAAGCATCTGAGCGATAACCTCCGTGTCCGTGTCGCTCTTGAATTGAAAGCCGTTTTCGGTAAGCTCTTTTCTGAGTTCTGCATAGTTTTCGATTATTCCGTTATGCACAACGGTGAAAAGTCCGCTTTGGCTCGTGTGAGGATGAGCGTTGGCAACCGTCGGAGCACCGTGAGTTGCCCAGCGTGTGTGACCGATGCCGATTTTGCCTTTTATGCCGTCCGCCTCCGTCCTCAAGACCGACGGACTGCCGACAACCTTGGCGGTCCTGAATTCTTTTCCGTCGCAAACGGCAAGACCCGCCGAGTCGTAGCCCCTGTATTCAAGCTCCTCAAGACCCGATATAATGATTTCCGTTGCATTTTCGTCACCGATATATCCCATAATTCCGCACATAATAAAAAACCTCTGCATAATAATAGATTTACTTCTATTTTATGCAAAGGGTGATATTTTATCCTGATTTTTTGTTTTTCGTTATTTATATCGGTATAGAGTTTGATGAATTTTTACAAGGCTTCCCTCAAAGGCAATGTTATTTACTTAAGAAAATATGTGTTTCGCACTATGATAACAACAGCCGGCTTTGGCGGCATGATATGATCATCATGTTATGCATTTTGTTCTTTATTCTCACTTTATCGTAGGGGTCGATGCCCACATCGACCCAAGAGTTTTTACAAAAAGCCTTTAAGTTAATGACATTACCTTGCAACAAGGGGAGGCTTAGCATAAAGTCTGCATTGTTTCGGCATAAGCTTGCACGCAACCTATGCACTAAATCGCAATACACATCGGAGGATTATTGAAATGGGTTATGATTTTAAATCGGTAGAAAAAAAGTGGCAGGATAAATGGGAGGAAACAGGCGTTTTCCATGCGGTGGATTTTTCGGAGAAGCCGAAGTTCTACGGCCTTGTTGAGTTCCCTTATCCCAGCGGAGCGGGTATGCACGTCGGACACATTAAGGCTTATTCCGGCCTTGAGGTCGTTTCGAGAAAAAGAAGGATGCAGGGCTATAACGTTCTGTTCCCGATCGGATTCGATGCATACGGACTCCCAACTGAAAACTATGCTATAAAAACAGGTATTCATCCCCGTAAGGTTACGGATATGAATATTGAAAGATTTTCAAGCCAGCTTAAAAAGGTAGGCTTCTCCTTTGACTGGACTCGTGTAATCGACACCACTCAGGAGGACTATTACAAGTGGACCCAGTGGATTTTCCTCAAGATGTTTGAACACGGTCTCGCTTTCAGAGACAAGACCCTTGTTAACTACTGCCCCTCATGTAAGGTTGTTCTTTCAAACGAGGATTCGCAGGGCGGAAAGTGCGATATTTGTCACAGCGACATTGTTCAGAAGTCAAAGGATGTTTGGTATCTTCGTATAACAAAGTATGCCGACAAGCTCCTTGAAGGACTTGATGAGGTTGACTATCTCCCGAACATAAAGCTTCAGCAGAGAAACTGGATAGGCAAGTCGACGGGTGCTTTCGTTGATTTCGACGTTAAAGGTTCGGATAACGAGAAGCTCAAGATTTATACGACTCGTCCCGATACTCTTTTCGGCGTTACATTCATGGTTATGGCACCCGAGCATCCGATGATTGACAAGTATGCGGATCGCATTGCAAATATGGATGCGATTACGGAATACAGAAAAGAATGCGCCAAAAAGACCGAGTTTGAGAGAACACAGCTTGTCAAGGACAAGACAGGTGTTAAGATAGACGGCCTTTCGGGAATCAACCCCGTGAACGGAAAAGAAATTCCGATTTATATTTCCGACTATGTTATGATGGGCTACGGTACAGGTGCAATCATGGCTGTTCCGGCTCATGATACCCGTGACTATGAGTTTGCCAAGAAGTTCGGCATTGATATTATCGAGGTTATCAAGGGCGGAGATATTTCAAAAGAAGCGTATACCGGCGAAGGTGAGTGCGTGAACTCGGGCTTCCTCGACGGAATTAAGAATAAAAAAGAAGCTATTGAGAAGATGGCCGATTATCTCAGCGAAAATGGTATCGGCGAAAAGGGTGTTCAGTACAAGATGAAGGACTGGGCATTCAACCGTCAGCGTTATTGGGGCGAGCCGATTCCGATCGTTTACTGTCCGCATTGCGGCATGGTTCCCGTTCCGTATGATGAGCTTCCGCTCAAGCTGCCGAAGGTTGAAAACTTCGAGCCGGGTTCGGACGGTGAAAGCCCGCTTGCAAAGATAGAGTCATTCGTTAATTGCAAGTGCCCGAAGTGCGGTGCAGATGCAAAGCGTGAGACCGACACAATGCCTCAGTGGGCAGGATCTTCATGGTATTTCCTGAGATACATTGATCCCCACAACGACAAGGCTTTTGCCGACAAGGATAAGCTCAAGTATTGGGGCGAGGTTGACTGGTATAACGGCGGAATGGAGCATGTTACACGTCACATGATTTATTCACGCTTCTGGCACAAGTTCCTCTATGATATCGGCGAGGTTCCGTATGATGAGCCGTATGCAAAGCGTACTGCTCAGGGTCTTATTCTCGGACCCGACGGCGACAAGATGAGCAAGTCCAAGGGTAACGTAGTTGACCCGAACGATGTTGTTGATGAGTACGGCGCAGACGTTCTTCGTACCTATGTTCTTTTCATGGGCGACTATGAGAAAGCCGCTCCGTGGTCAAAGTCATCGGTTAAAGGCTGCAAGAGATTCATTGACAGAGTATGGGCACTCCGTGATATCCTCACAGAGGGTGACGAGTATTCAAAGGAGCTTGAATCGGCTTTCCATAAGACTATCAAGAAGGTTTCCGAGGATATTGAGGGCATGAAGTTTAATACGGCGATCGCCGCACTTATGACATTGCTCAATGATATCTATAATAAAGGCTCAATCAACAATGCCGAGCTGAAAACGTTTGTAACGCTTCTCAATCCGTTTGCTCCTCATGTTACGGAGGAAATTTGGGCGGCACAGAACTACGGCGGAATGCTGGCTAACGGCCACTGGGTTGATTATGACGAGGCAAAGTGTGTTGACGATGAGATCGAAATCGTTGCACAGATCAACGGCAAGGTTCGTGCAAAGCTCATGATTCCGGCAGAGATCGAGGCGGCCGAGGCAATCGAGCTTGCCAAGAAGGATCCGGCAATCGCTGCGGCAATCGAGGGCAAGAACGTTGTCAAGGAGCTTTATGTCAAAGGCAGACTTGTAAACATAGTTGTTAAATAAAAGATAACTAAAACGGAGGCTGTTTAGTCAGTCTCCGTTTTGAAATAGGGACAGTGAGCGCAAATTATCATTTTTTGCAAAAAAGACGATGCTATTATATATGTATAGATGTATATGATATTCATTCGGTGATAAAATCTGATTTTTTGCTCTCTTGTCAACCGTCATAAACCACAATATATGGGCATGGTTTTTGTGCAGAACCGACTATATGGGAAAGTGTGGAAAATTCAAGTTAAAAATCCCCGAAAGCCTTGATACTGCTTGCTTTCGGGGAATATTTTTGCTCAAAAAAATTTAAAAAAATATTGCAAAAACACTTGCAATTTGCAATAAAGTATGGTATGATACTCGAGCATGCTATATTATTATGTAGTTTAGTGCGTAGATATGCGTTGATGTGAGAGGTGGCGGCTCGTAGAAGTCGGGAATTCTCGCGGAGTATGTCCGATTTAAAACCGGGCGATTTAATAACCTACAGCACAGGTTTGCTATCCCTTAGCAAACTTGCGCGTGTATGTGCGTTTAAGACCTTAAATGCACTATCCCGGAAACTAACCCATTTCCGGTTTTTAAATGCAGAGGGTGGAAACACCCGGAAACGTTGCGAAATTAGGTTTTAAACGTTGCCCGCCAAACTTTGTAAGGAGGCAAAATCATGGCAGTAAAGGGAAAAATCAGAATCAGATTGAAGGGCTATGACCACAATCTCGTTGATAAGGCAGCGGAGAAGATCGTTGAGACCGCTAAGCGTACAGGCGCTCAGGTTTCAGGTCCCGTTCCCCTTCCGACAGAGAAAGAGGTCGTTACGATCCTTCGTGCTGTTCACAAGTACAAGGACTCCAGAGAGCAGTTCGAACAGCGCACACACAAAAGGCTTATCGACATCATCAGACCGTCAGCTAAGACTGTTGACGCTTTGAGAGGTCTTGAGCTTCCTGCCGGCGTAGAAATCGAAATCAAGCTTTGATTTTACGCTAACAGGTCAAGTTGGCGCAGTTGCCAACCAATAACCTATAAGGAGGAAAACTTATATGAAAAAGGGTCTTATCGGAAAGAAAATCGGTATGACGCAGATCTTCGACGAAAAGGGTAATGTAATCCCCGTAACAGTCGTTGAAGCAGGTCCGTGTGTAATCACACAGAAGAAGACGATCGAGAATGACGGCTATGAGGCTGTTCAGGTCGGCTTCGGTGACGTAAAGGCACAGAGAGTCAACAAGGCTATGAAGGGTCACTTCGCAAAGAACGATGTTGCTCCCAAGAAGGTACTCAAGGAGTTCCGTCTCGAGAACATTGCAGACGTTAACGTAGGCGACATCCTCAAGGCTGATGTGTTCGCAGCAGGCGACAAGGTTGACGTTATCGGCACAAGCAAGGGTCACGGAACAGCAGGTTCCATCAAGCGTTGGAACTTCTCAAGACTCAGAGAGTCTCATGGTACAGGTCCCGTTGCAAGACATGCCGGTTCATTGGGTGCTTGTTCAACTCCTTCCCGTGTTTACAAGGGAAAGAAGCTTGCAGGTCACTACGGTGTAGACCGCACCACAGTTCAGAATTTAACTATTGCTAAGGTTGACGTCGAGAACAACCTCATCGCCGTTAAGGGTGCTATTCCGGGCCCGAAGGGCGGAATCGTTGTTATCGCCGATGCCAAGAAAGCGTAACGGAAGGAGTGTTAAAGTATGCCTAATGTATCAGTATTCGATATGAACGGTAAAAAGGTTTCCGATCTTGCTCTTGCAGAGTCTGTTTTCGGAATCGAGCCGAATTCTTATGCTATGCATCTTTGCGTAGTTAACTATTTGGCAAATCAGCGTCAGGGCACACAGTCAACCCGTACACGCTCAGAGGTAAGCGGCGGCGGCAAGAAGCCGTGGAAGCAGAAGGGTACAGGCCGTGCACGTCAGGGTTCAACAAGAGCTCCTCAGTGGACACACGGCGGTATCGCACACGGCCCCAAGCCGAGAGAGTACGGCTTCTCAATCAACAAGAAGGTAAGAAGACTTGCTATGAAGTCTGCTTTCTCTTCAAAGGTTGCAGCAGAGGAGCTTGTAGTTCTTGACGATCTCAAGCTTGACGCAATCAAGACTAAGGAAGTTGTAAAGGTTCTTACAGCTCTCGAAACAGGCAAGAAGGTTCTTCTCGTTCTTCCCGAGAACAACGATGTTCTTTACAGAAGTGCAAGAAACATTGCCGGTGTTAAGGTTTCAACCGTAAACACATTGAATGTTTATGACATTCTTAATTGTGACACAATGCTCGTTCTCAAGGACAGCATTGCAAAGATTGAGGAGGTATATGCATGAGTAAAGCAGCACAGGACATAATCCTCCGTCCGATTATCACTGAAGAAAGCATGCTCGGCACAGCCGATAAGAAGTACACCTTCTCGGTTGCCAAGGATGCAAACAAGATCGAAATCGCAGCAGCCGTTGAAGAGCTTTTCGGCGTAAAGGTAGCTAAGGTCAACACCATCAACTGCCTCGGCAAGCTCCGCAGACAGGGCGTTTCTCAGGGCTTCACAGCCGCTTGGAAAAAGGCGATCGTTACTCTTACAGAGGATTCAAAGACCATCGAGTTCTTCGATGGCATGATGTAATCTGACATCAAAAAACAAACCGTAAAATTCCGGTGGTAATGTATGGAGTTCGACATACTCCGCGAAGCCACTTAAAGGAGTGTGAATCAAATGTCGATCAAAGTCTATAAGCCGACTTCAAATTCACGTAGAAATATGTCGGTTACAGATTATTCAGAGCTTTCAAAGGTTGCTCCCGAAAGAAGCCTCCTTGAGCCGCTCAAGAATAAATCGGGTCGTAACAATTACGGTCGCATTACAGTACGTCATCGCGGCGGCGCAAACCGCAGAAAGTACCGTGTAATCGACTTCAAGCGTTCCAAGTTCGATGTTCCTGCTGAGGTAGTTTCACTCGAATATGACCCGAACCGTTCAGCTCACATCGCTCTCATCAAGTATGAGGACGGCGTAAAGAGCTACATCCTTGCTCCCGCAGGCCTTAAGGTCGGCGACAAGGTTATGGCAGGTCCCGATGCTGATATCAAGCCGGGCAACGCACTGCCGCTCGTTAACATCCCCACAGGTACCGTTATTCACAACGTTGAGCTTTATCCGGGTCGCGGCGGTCAGCTTGCAAGAGCTGCAGGTAATGCTGCACAGCTTATGGCTAAGGAAGGCGAATATGCTCTCCTCAGACTTCCCTCGGGCGAGCTTCGTAAGGTTCCCGCAACATGCATGGCTACAGTTGGCCAGGTTGGTAACCTTGATCATGAGAACGTTAAGATCGGTAACGCAGGTAGAAAACGTCATATGGGTTGGAGACCTACAGTCCGCGGTTCTGTCATGAACCCGAACGATCACCCCCACGGCGGTGGTGAAGGTAAGTCACCTATCGGTCGTCCCGGCCCTGTTACACCTTGGGGCAAGCCGGCTCTCGGTTACAAGACTCGTAACAAGAAGAAGGCTTCCAACAAGATGATCGTAAGACGTCGTAACGGCAAATAAGTTGAAAGGAGATAAAGATCTATGGGCAGAAGCGTAAAAAAAGGTCCCTACGTGCAGGCTAAGTTGCTCCAGAGAGTACAGGCCATGAACGAGAAGGGCGAAAAAATAGTTCTCAAGACATGGAGCCGCAGCTCCACAATCTTCCCTGACTTTGTCGGCCACACATTTGCGGTTCATGACGGACGCAAACACGTTCCCGTATATGTTACAGAGGACATGGTTGGTCATAAGTTGGGCGAATTTGCACCTACAAGAACCTTCAGAGGTCATGCAGGTTCAAAGACAACAAATAATGGTAAATAATTAGCCGAAAGGAGTGTGTATTCATGGAAGCAACAGCAAAAGTAACCTACGTGCGTATTGCACCGAGAAAGGTTCAGATTGTGCTTGACCTTATCAGAAATAAGCCTTGCGACCAAGCAATGGCTATCCTTAAACACACGCCGAAGGCTGCGTGTGAACCGCTTGAAAAGCTGCTTAAGTCAGCTATGGCAAATGCGGAAAACAAAGATATGGACGTTTCCAGCCTCTACGTTGCAGAGTGCTTCGTAGGCCAGGGTCCGACTCTTAAGAGAATCAGACCTCGTGCACAGGGACGTGCATACAGAATAAACAAGAAGACTTCTCACATCACATTAGTACTCAGAGAAGCAGAATAAGCGAGGAGGAGGTAAACATATGGGCCAGAAAATAAATCCTACCGGTCTTAGAATCGGTGTTATTAAGAATTGGGAATCCCGCTGGTATGCCGGTAAGAGCACTTTCGGCGATACTCTTGTTGAGGATTATAATCTTCGTGAATACCTTCTCGATACACTCGCTCCTGCAGGTGTACCTAAGGTTGAGATTGAGCGTGACGCAAAGCGTGTTTATATCAACATTCATTGTGCAAAGCCCGGCATGGTAATCGGCCGTGGCGGCTCGGAGATCGAGAAGCTCAAGGAAATTTGTAAGAAGAAGCTTGGCGGAGACAAGGATGTTTCAATCAACATTATTGAGATTAAGCAGCCTGACCTTGACGCACAGCTTGTTGCTGAGAACATTGCATCTCAGCTCGAAAGACGTATTTCCTTCCGTCGTGCTATGAAGCAGTGCATCGGACGCACAATGAAGCTCGGCGCAAAGGGTATCAAAATTCAGTGTTCAGGCCGTCTCGGCGGAGCAGAAATCGCTCGTTCAGAGACTTATCATGAGGGTACAATTCCCCTTCAGACAATCCGTGCAGACATCGACTACGGCTTTGCTGAGGCAAAGACAACTTACGGTCGTATCGGCGTTAAGGTTTGGCTTTACAAGGGCGAGGTTCTCCATGAGGCTAACAACAATCATCGCAGACCACGCCGTAAGGAGGGAGCTAAATAATGCTGTTACCTAAGAGAGTTAAATATCGTCGTGTTCAGAGAGGTCGTCTGAAGGGTAAGGCAACACGTGGTAACAAGGTTACCAACGGTGAATTTGGACTTCAGGCTCTCGAGCCGGCATGGATCACATCAAACCAGATCGAGGCAGCTCGTATCGCTATGACTCGTTACATCAAGCGTAACGGTCAGGTTTGGATCAAGATTTTCCCGGATAAGCCGATCACAGAGAAGCCGGCTGAGACCCGAATGGGTTCAGGTAAAGGATCACCTGAATACTGGGTTGCAGTCGTTAAGCCGGGCAGAGTTATGTTTGAAATTGCAGGTGTTGATGAGGACACAGCTCGTGAGGCTCTTCGTCTCGCAGCTAACAAGCTCCCGATCAAATGCAAGTTTGTTACTAAAGAAGAAACGGGTGGTGAGCAGTAATGAAAGCAAGTGAAATCAGAAAAATGTCCGCAAGCGAGCTTGACACCAAGCTTCACGATCTTAAGGATGAGCTTTTTAAGCTTCGTTTCCAGCAGGCCATTAACCAGCTCGACAACCCAATGCGTATTAACGCCGTTAAAAAGGATATCGCAAGAATAAAGACTGTTCAGCGTGATATCGAGCTTCACGGCGCTGAGTCGTAATGAAAGGGAGGTTAACTGTAATGGAAGAAAGAAACCTCAGAAAGACACGTGTAGGCGTTGTCAGCAGCGACAAGATGGATAAGACAGTCGTTGTTACTGTTAAGGATAAGATAAAGCATCCGCTTTATAAGAAGATCGTTAACCGTACAATCAAGTTCAAGGCTCATGACGAGAAGAACGAGTGCGGCGTAGGCGACAAGGTATTGATTATGGAAACACGTCCTCTTTCAAAGGACAAGAGATGGCGTGTAGTCGAGATTATCGAGAAAGCCAAATAATTGGCGCAGGTGTAAGGAGGCAAACACTGTGATACAGCAAGAAAGTAACCTCAAAGTTGCCGACAACACCGGAGCGAAGGAGATCAGATGTATCCGAGTTCTCGGTGGTACCGGCAGAAGATACGCCAACATCGGCGACGTTATCGTTGCTTCGGTTAAGAAAGCAACACCCGGCGGCGTCGTAAAGAAGGGCGAGGTTGTAAAGGCAGTAGTTGTTCGTACTGCCAGCGGCGTACGCCGCAACGACGGCACATATATTCGTTTCGACGAGAATGCAGCCGTCATCATCAGAGACGATAAAAACCCAAAGGGCACACGTATTTTTGGACCTGTTGCAAGAGAGCTTCGTGACCATGACTTCATGAAGATCCTTTCACTCGCTCCCGAAGTGCTTTAATCAGGGGGTGCAACTATGAGTAATAAAGTACACGTTAAGACCGGTGATCAGGTCATCGTAATCAACGGTAAGTACCGTGGAGCTAAAGGTAAGGTTCTCCAGGTTGCTCCTGCAGAGGGTAAGGTTATCGTTGAGGGCATTAACATCGTAACAAAGCATGTTAAGCCGAGACAGATGGGTGAGCAGGGAGGCCTTGTAAAGGCTGAGAGCGCACTCTATGCCGATAAGGTACAGCTCGTTTGCCCGAAGTGCGGCAGACCTACAAGAGTCGGTCACGCAGCTAAGGCTGACGGCAAGAAAGATAAGAAACGCATTTGCAAAAAGTGCAACGCGGAATTTTAATAAGGGAGGTACATGACAAATGGCAGCAAGGTTAAAAGAAACCTATGTTAACGAAGTCGCACCGGCTTTGATGAAAAAGTTTGAATACAAGAGTGTCATGCAGATCCCTAAGCTTGATAAGATCGTTATCAACGTTGCTTGCGGCGAAGCAAGAGACAACCCGAAGGTTGTTGACGCTATCGTAAGCGATCTCAGCCAGATCACAGGTCAGAAGCCTGTTCTTTGCAAGGCTAAGAAGTCAGTTGCTAACTTCAAGCTCCGTGAAGGCATGACAATCGGCGTTAAGGTCACACTCAGAGGAGACAGAATGTATGAATTCCTTGACAGATTCTTCAATCTCGCTCTTCCCCGTGTTCGTGACTTCAGAGGAATCAACGCTAACTCTTTTGACGGCCGTGGAAACTACTCCATGGGTATCAAAGAGCAGCTTATCTTCCCCGAAATCGATTATGATAAGGTAGATAAGGTTCGTGGTATGGATATTTGTTTCGTAACCACAGCAAAAACAGACGAAGAGGCTCGTGAGCTGCTTACGCTTATGGGTGCTCCGTTCGAGAAATAAGGAGGTATAATTGTGGCTAAGACATCAATGAAGGTTAAGCAGGCCAAAACTGCAAAGTATTCATCAAGAGCATACAACAGATGCAAGATCTGCGGCAGACCACATGCATATCTTCGCAAGTACGGCGTATGCCGTATCTGCTTCAGGGAGCTTGCTCATGCAGGTCAGATCCCCGGAGTTAAGAAAGCAAGTTGGTAATTTAGAGTAATTGCATTAAGGAGGTTGACGGTATGCAAACTACAGATTCAATCGCAGATATGTTGACCAGAATTCGCAACGCAAGTTCTGCAAAACATGATTCTGTCAAAATCCCGGCATCTAACATGAAGAAGGCAATTGCTCAGATTCTTGTTGATGAAGGTTATATCAAAGGCTTCAAGGTTGAGGATGACGGAAAGCAGGGCATGATCGAGATCGCTCTCAAGTACGGTCAGAACAAGACCGCAGCCATCACAGGTTTACGCAGAGTTTCTAAGCCCGGTTTGAGAATTTATTCAGGTTGTGAGGACATGCCGAAGGTCATGAAGGGTCTCGGTATCGCAATCATTTCCACATCCAAGGGCGTTATGACAGACAAGGACGCACGCAAGGCTAACGTCGGCGGTGAAGTTCTTGCATTCGTTTGGTAAGGGGAGGTGCTGTTAGAATGTCACGTATAGGTAAGTTGCCAATCGCAATTCCTGCAGGCGTTGATGTTACAATCGACGGCAGCACTGTTACCGTAAAGGGTCCTCAGGGAACTCTTACCAGAACAGTGCACAGCAATATCGCTGTTGCAGTTGAGAACAACGAGATCGTTGTTACTCGTCCGAATGATGAAAAGCTCAACAGATCTCTTCACGGTCTTACGAGAACACTCATCGCCAACATGGTTGAGGGTGTTGCTCACGGATACAAGAAGGAGCTTGAGATTAACGGTATCGGTTATCGTGCCGCTATGCAGGGAACACAGCTTGTAATGAATATCGGATTTTCACATCAGGTAATCATGGATCAGCCCGAGGGCATTAAGATCGAAGTTCCCTCACCGAACAAAATCGTTATTTCCGGTCCTGACAAGCAGAAGGTAGGTCAGTTTGCCGCTGAAGTACGCGAGAAGCGTCCTCCGGAGCCTTATAAGGGTAAGGGCATCAAGTATGTTGATGAACATATCCGCCGTAAGGAAGGTAAAGCCGGTAAGGGTGGCAAATAATCTTAATGAAGGAGTGAAAAACTTATGGTTAACAGACCAGACAGTAATAAGGCGAGACTTGCACGTCACCAGAGAGTACGTAACAAGATCTCCGGCACAGCTCAGTGCCCCCGCCTTGATGTATTCCGCTCATTACAGAACATCTACGCTCAGTTAATAGATGACGAGGCAGGCGTAACACTTGTCAGCGCTTCTACTGTTGAGAAGGATTTCACGGAATACGGCGGAAACAAAGCCGCAGCTCACAAGGTGGGCGAGGTACTCGCACAGCGCGCTAAGGACAAAGGCATTGAAGAATGCGTATTTGACCGCGGTGGCTATATATATCACGGCCGTGTTCAGGAACTGGCCGAAGGCGCCCGTGAGGGCGGCCTCAAGTTCTAAGGTAAGGAGGAATTACTTTTGGCTAAGATTGATGCATCGGCTATGGAACTTACGGAACGCGTTGTAACTATCAACCGTGTTTCTAAGACAGTTAAAGGTGGTCGTATCTTCAAGTTTGCTGCTCTTGTAGTTGTCGGCGACGGCAACGGAACAGTTGGCTTCGGTATCGGTAAGTCCGGTGAAGTTCCGGATGCAATCCGTAAGGGTATCGAGGATGCGAAGAAGAACCTTATTAAAGTTTCTCTCAGAGGAACAACTATTCCTCATGAGATCATCGGTAAATACGGCGCAGGCGTTGTACTTCTCAAGCCGGCTGCTCCCGGTACCGGTGTTATCGCAGGCGGCCCGGTTCGTGCTGTCGTTGAGTCCGTCGGAATCAGAGACATCCGTTCAAAGGCACTGCGTTCAAACAATCCGTGCAATGTAGTAAGAGCTACTATTGACGGTCTTTCAAAACTCCGTGACGTTGACGAGGTTGCAGCAGTTCGTGACAAGTCAGCTAAGGAAATTTTAGGTTAAGGAGGGCGGTACAAATGGCAGATGTACAGGTAAAGCTCGTTAAGAGCTTGATCGGCAGCAAAAAGGACCAGATTGCCACCGCTCATGCACTTGGTCTTCATAAGATCGGAGATGTTTCGGTTCAGCCGAACAATCCGCAGACACTCGGTAAGGTAAAGAAAATTCAGCATCTTATCGATGTAACCGAAGCATAAGCAAGGAGGTGCGAATTATGAAGTTGCACGAACTTTCACCGGCGCCCGGCTCAACAAAGGAGCGTAAGCGTATCGGTAGAGGTGCAGGTTCCGGTCAGGGTAAAACTGCAGGTAAAGGCCATAAGGGCCAGAAAGCCAGAGCAGGCCGCGGTATGCGCCCAGGCTTTGAAGGCGGCCAGATGCCTTTACAGAGACGTCTTCCCAAGAGAGGTTTCAATAATATATTCCGCAAGGAGATCGTTGCTCTCAACGTAAAGGATCTCGAGAAGAAGTTTGACAACGGTGCAGTCGTTGACACTGATGCTCTCAGAGCAGCAGGCCTTGTTAAGAATTCTTTTGACGGCGTAAAGATCCTTGGTAACGGCGAGCTTACTAAGAAGCTCACAGTTAAAGCTAACGCTTTCTCGGAGTCTGCAAAGCAGAAGATCGAGGCTGCGGGCGGAATTGCAGAGGTGATTTGAAATGTTGAGGACGCTTGCCAACGCATGGAAAATCGCAGATCTTCGTAAGAAAATTTTATTTACGGCAATTATCGTTCTGATTTTCAGAATCGGTGCAGCCATCCCGGTTCCGTTTGTCGCAGCGGGTGCCAACGGTATCTTCTCCGACTCACAGATGTCCGGAACATTCATGGAATACCTGAACATGATGACAGGTAACGCTTTTAACTATGGTACGATTTTCGCAATGTCAATCACACCGTACATCAACAGCTCCATCATCGTTCAGTTGCTGACAGTCGCTATTCCCGCTCTTGAGCGTCTTGCTAAGGACGGCGAAGAGGGACGCAAGAAGATTGCAACAATCACTCGTTATGTAACGGTTGGTCTTGCACTTCTCCAGAGTACAGCTTACTATTTCTACCTTCGTGGAAATAATTATCTTCTTATGAAAGACGTCGGCGTCTTTGCCGATATCTTCCAGGCACTTGTTATTATCCTCTGCTTCTCCGCAGGATGTGCACTCATCATGTGGCTCGGTGAGCAGATCAATGACAAGGGAATCGGCAACGGAATCTCAATTATTCTTTTCGCCGGTATCGTTGCGAGAATTCCGTCAATCATTGCTTCACTTTTCGATGCAAACGGCGGTTACTTCTCATACGGCGGCGCTTATTCAGTCCTTTCTGTTGTAGTTGCGATTTGTCTTATCCTTATGATCGCTTACATCGTTTGGATGGATAACGCTGAAAGAAGAATCCCGGTTCAGTACGCAAAGAGAGTTGTTGGCCGTAAGATGTATGGCGGACAGAGCACACATATTCCAATCAAGGTTAATATGTCAGGTGTTATGCCGATCATCTTCGCTTCTTCAATCCTCTCCCTTCCTCCGACAATCAACCTTTTCGTTGGTGCTAAGGAAGGCGAAGGCTGGTATGACCATTTCTTCAAGTTCTTCTCAAGCTCAAGCTGGGTATATGTGATTTTGTATTTCCTTCTTATAATCTTCTTCGCATATTTCTATGCTTCAATTCAGTACAACCCGATTGAGATGGCTAACAATATTCGTAAGAACAGCGGTGCTATCCCGGGTATCCGTCCCGGTAAGCCGACATCCGATTATATTCAGAAGATCCTGTCAAGAATTACTCTTCTCGGTGCACTTCTTCTTTCGGTTGTTGCACTCTTCCCGCTTCTGTTCCAGCTCATCACATCAGCTTGCGGTAAGCCGATGAACGTTTCGCTTGGCGGTACTTCGATTATCATCCTTGTTGGTGTTGCAATCGAAACAGTTAAGCAGCTTGAGTCTCAGATGATGATGCGTCATTATAAGGGATTTCTTGATTAATTAAAAAGGAGTTAATTATGAAATTAATTCTTCTCGGCGCCCCGGGTGCAGGTAAGGGTACACAGGCAGAGGTTATCTGCAAAGCCCTTAACATTCCTGCGATTTCAACGGGCAATATAATCCGTGAAGCCCTCGCACAGGGCACGGAGATGGGCCTCAAGGCAAAGTCCTTCATGGATGCGGGTCAGCTTGTTCCCGATGATGTCGTTATCGGTATCATCAAGGAAAGACTTGCTAAGGACGACTGTGCAAACGGTTTTATCCTTGACGGTTTCCCACGCACGATTCCTCAGGCGGAAGCACTCGACGCTATGGGCGTAATCATTGACAGGGTCATTGATATTGAGGTTCCCGATGAGAAAATCGCTGCAAGAATGTCGGGCAGACGTGTCTGCAAGGATTGCGGTTCTTCTTACCATCTGGAGTATAAAGCTCCGAAGGCTGAGGGCGTATGCGATGCTTGTGACGGTGAACTTATTCAGCGTAAAGATGACGCTCCCGAAACGGTTCTTGACAGACTTGCTGTTTATCACAAGCAGACAGAGCCGCTCAAAGATTTCTATTCTAAGAAAGGAATTCTCAGAATAGTTGAAGGCCAGGAGAAGATCGCCGACACATCGGCGCTCACACTTAAGGCATTGGAGGATTAAGCATGATAGTGCTCAAAACGAACAGAGAGCTCGCTCTCATGAGAGAAGCTTGCATCATTTCGGCAGGAGCATTAAAGTTGGCAGGTGAAGCTGTCGAGCCGGGCGTAACCACGGCTGAGATAGACAAGATAGCCTATGATTATATCATCAAGTGCGGTGCAAAGCCAAACTTCCTTAATTATAACGGCTATCCTGCCACCGCATGCATTTCCATAAACGATGAGGTTATTCATGGAATACCCAGCAAGAAGCGTGTTATCGAAGAGGGCGACATCGTAAGCATAGACTTGGGTGCGGTTCTCGAAGGCTTTAACGGCGACAATGCTGCTACTTTCGCTGCAGGAGCAATAAGCTCCGAGGCGAAGCGGCTGTGCGACACAACAAAAGAGAGCCTTTTTTTGGGCATCGAAAAAGCTGTCGCAGGCGGCAGAATCGGCGATATAGGCTATGCGGTACAGCATCATTGCGAGTCGAGAGGCTATTCCGTTGTTCGTGAATTTGTCGGACACGGCGTCGGCCACAAGCTCCATGAAGACCCCAGTGTTCCGAATTACGGAACCCCCGGAAGGGGAGTTCGCCTGTTGCCGGGCATGACAATCGCTATTGAACCGATGATCAACCTCGGCAAGGCAGACGTCAAAACGTTGCCGGACGGATGGACAGTAAAAACCCGTGACGGTAAGCTGTCGGCGCACTTTGAACACACGGTGGCAATTACACCGAGCGGTCCAAAGATACTCACTCTGCTTTAAGGAGGTGCAGTATATGTCAAAACAGGATATGCTTGAGCTTGAAGGTGTTGTTGTTGAGGCATTGCCGAACGCAATATTTCAAGTAGAGCTCGAAAACGGACACAAGATTTTAGCACATATTTCCGGTAAGCTCAGAATGAACTACATTCGTATCCTTCCCGGAGACAAGGTGACGGTCGAAGTTTCGCCATATGACCTCACCAAAGGAAGAATAACATGGCGATCAAAATAAGCTAAGGCTAATTTTTCAAGGAGGGCATTCAAATGAAAGTCAGACCTTCTGTAAAGAAAATTTGCGAGAAGTGCAAGATTATTAAGCGCAAGGGAAAAATCATGGTTATCTGTGAGAATCCTAAGCACAAACAGCGTCAGGGCTAATCCGACGCAAACCATTTATGGAGGTGCAACTGAGAAATGGCGCGTATATCAGGTGTTGACTTGCCGAGAGAGAAGAGAATCGAAATCGCTCTTACTTATATCTACGGCATCGGTCGTAAAACTGCCGGCGACATTATCGCAGCTACAGGCGTAGATCCTGACATCAGAGTTAAGGATCTGTCGGAAGACGATGTAGCAAAACTGCGTGAGTATATTGACCACAACGTTAAGGTTGAGGGTGATCTTCGCAGAGAGACCGCTTTTGATATCAAGAGACTTATCGAAATCGGTTGTTATCGTGGCGTACGCCACAGAAAGGGCCTTCCCGTTAGAGGACAGCGCTCAAAGACAAACGCACGTACACGCAAGGGTCCGAAGAAGACTATTGCTAACAAGAAGAAGTAATTAGGAGGGATAATATGGCACCTAAGGGTTCCGCTAAGAAGGGCACTGCAACACGCAGACGCCGTGAACGTAAGAACATTGAACGCGGCGCAGCTCATATCCAATCCACCTTCAACAATACTATCGTTACCATCAGTGATACACAGGGCAACGCAGTATCATGGGCAAGCGCTGGTGAGATGGGCTTCAGAGGTTCAAAGAAGTCAACTCCGTTCGCAGCTCAGACCGCTGCCGAGACTGCCGCTAAGATTGCTATTGAGCATGGTATGAAGACAGTTGAGGTTTACGTTAAGGGTCCGGGAGCAGGACGTGAAGCTGCAATCAGAGCATTGCAGACAGCAGGCTTGGAAGTAAGCCTTATTAAGGACGTTACTCCGATCCCGCACAACGGCTGCCGTCCGCCGAAGAGAAGACGTGTATAATTCAGAAGAAGGAGGATATTGATATGGCAAGAAATATGCAGCCTATTGCTAAGCGTTGCAAGGCTCTCGGCATTTCTCCGGCTGTTATGGGTTACAAGAATAAGGAAACAAACCGTAATCCTAAGGGTCAGATGAGAAGAAAGAAGTCCGAGTATGCTCTTCAGCTCAACGAAAAGCAGAAGGTTAAGTTCATATATGGTATGCTTGAGAAGCAGTTCTATTCATATTATGAAAAGGCTACGAAGATGCAGGGCAAAGCAGGTGAAAATCTCCTTGTTCTTTGCGAACGCCGTCTTGACAATGTTGTTTTCCGTCTTGGATTTGCAGCAACTCGTCGTCAGGCTCGTCAGCTCGTTTCTCACGGCCACTTCACCATCAACGGCAAGCGTGTAGACATTCCGTCATACATGGTTAAGCCGGGTGAGGTTATCTCCGTTTGTGAGAACAGCAGATCAAGCTCTATTTTCACAGAGCTTACAGGCGAAAAAGCTCCTGTTGTTCTTCTCCCGAAGTGGCTTGAGAAGACAGATGATGCGTTTACCGGTAAGGTTATTGCTATGCCGTCTCGTGACGATATAGACTACCCCGTTGAGGAGCATCTCATCGTCGAGCTTTATTCAAAATAATTAACCGTATACTTAATACAACAAGGAGGGTTTTGAATGATTGGCATAGAAAAACCAAGAATCGAAACAGCCGATGTTTTACCTGACGGTACTTACGGTAAATTTGTAGTAGAACCTTTGGAGAGAGGTTACGGCACAACTCTGGGCAACAGCCTCAGACGTGTTCTTCTTTCTTCATTGCCGGGCTACGCAATAACTTCCGTTAAGATTGACGGAATTCTTCACGAGTTCTCAACGATCCCCGGCGTCAAGGAAGACGTCACGGAAATCGTTCTTAACTTGAAGAGCGTAATCCTTAAAATTCACGGCGATGGTCCCAAGACCATGTACGTTGATGTTAAAGGTGAAGGTGAAATCACCGCAGGCTCCTTCAAGACAGATTCCGATGTTGAGATCCTTAATCCCGATCTTCACATCGCATCTCTTGACAGTGACGCTCATGTGGTAATGGAGTTGACCTGCAGCAACGGTCGTGGCTATGATTCTGCCGAGAGAAATAAGCAGTATCTTCAGCCGCCGATCGGCGTTATCGCAATCGACTCGATCTATTCACCGGTATTAAAGGTAAATTACACAGTCGAGAACACACGTGTCGGCCAGATAACCGACTATGATAAGCTGACACTTGAAGTGTGGACAAACGGTACAATTTCCGCTAAGGAAGCCGTTTCTCTGGGCGCCAAGATCCTCAACGAGCATCTCAGTCTTTTCGGAGATCTCTCTGATGAGGCTTTTGAAACTGAGATAATGGTTGAGAAGAGTAAGAATGGCAAGGAAAAAGTCTTGGAGATGACCATTGAGGAACTTGACCTGTCTGTGCGCTCTTTTAACTGCTTGAAGAGAGCAGGAATCAATACAGTAGAGGACTTGATCGGTAAGTCCGAGGACGATATGATGAAGGTTCGTAACCTTGGCAGAAAGTCGCTTGATGAGGTTGTTGCAAAGCTTGCTTCCCTCGGATACGATCTTCGCAGGGATGACGACTAATCGTCAAAGCTGTAATTAAAACAAACAACACACTAACGGTAAAGGAGTGACTTTTAATGCCAGGAGCCAGAAAGCTTGGAAGAGCAAGTGACCATCGCAAGTCAATGCTCAGAGGCATGGTAACATACCTTTTAGAGAACGGCAGAATAGAGACCACCGTTACGAGAGCAAAGGAAGTTCGTGCAATGGCTGAGAAAATGATTACCATTGCTAAGGATAATACACTTCATTCAAGAAGACAGGTTTTAGCATACGTTACTAAAGAGGACGTTGTTAAGAAGCTTTTTGATGAAATTGCTCCGAAATATAAGGACGTAAACGGCGGTTATTGCCGCATTATTAAGACAGGTGCTCGCCGTGGTGATGCTGCTGAAATGTGCATCATCGAGCTGGTTGACACCGAGTCGAAATAATCAGGTATAAATCCGTATAATTAACGGCAGACACGAAAGTGTTTGCCGTTTTTTTCATGTGTCTGACAGACGAAAATATATTGGCAAATAATCTGAATCCGGAGGAAACCGAGATAATCAGCATATTCAGAAGACTGGATACGGTAGAAAAAAGATTAGCTGTCGCCTATATAAACGGATTGTATGATTCGGCAAAAAATCATTAAACAGAGCATAAATATAAAAGCAGAGTATATCTCCTCAAAAACGGATATACTCTGCTGTGATTTATATTTTAGCTGTTATCTTATCATTTTTCCTCAAGCACTTCGCTTACGGGAACGGTTACTTTTCTGTCGTAGCATGAGAAGATATCATCAACGAATTTCTTTTCGGGCTTCTTTGTAATCAGGCTGACAACAGGAACGATAACAAGCGAAGCGAGCATTGCAAATGCACCGCAGTTAACGGGGCTTTGAATGATTGTCGGGAAGTGAGAGCCAAAGAACATGTTGGCAATCATAATACCCGAACCCCAAATGAAGCTGACTGCACAGGCGGTTTTTGTGACCTTTTTCCAATACAGGCTGTACAGAAACGGAGCAAGGAACGAGCCTGCAAGAGCGCCCCAAGAAAGACCCATGAGCTGAGCAATGAAGGTTATCTTATTTTTATATTGAATTACGGCAATAACTGCGGAAATGATAATGAAAACAAGAATAAAAGCACGAATTATAATAAGCGTCTTTTTCTCATCTTTCTTCTTTGAGAGCGGAACGATAAAGTCAAGCGTCAGCGTTGAGCTTGAGGTAAGAACAAGCGACGAAAGCGTTGACATTGAAGCGGAAAGAACAAGAATAAGCGTAATTCCGATAATAAGCGGTGAAAGATTTGAAAGCATTGTCGGAATAATTTCATCATAGCCCTTTGTCGCAACATCAACATTGAATATCCTTCCGAATCCGCCGAGGAAATAACAGCCGCCGGCAACAATGATTGCAAACAGGGTTGAAATAATCGTACCTGTGTGAATCGACTGTTCACTCTTGATCGAGTAGAACTTTTGAACCATCTGCGGCAGACCCCATGTGCCGAGTGAAGTCAGAAGGATAACGCCTGCAAGACCTGCCGGATCGGGACCGAAGAAAGATGCAAACACACCGGGAACGGTTGAAGCCGCAGGGTCGCTGACCTCGGCAAGTGCGGCAAGAGAGCCGCTGAAACCGCCATGAATTTTGAGCACGGAATAAATAATTGCAACAATGCCGATGAGCATAACGATGCCCTGAATAAAATCATTGATTGCCGTTGCCATATATCCGCCGGCGATAACATAAACCGCCGTCAGAAGCGCCATAACAACAATACATACGGTGTAATCAACATTGAACGCCATCTCAAACAACCGTGAAAGTCCGTTGTAAAGCGAGGCGGTGTATGGAATAAGGAAAACAAAGATTATCAGCGAGGTTGCAAGCTTGAGAGCGTTGCTGTCAAAGCGTGAGCCGAAGAACTGCGGCATGGTTGCCGAGTTGAGGTGCTGAGTCATAACTCTTGTTCGTCTGCCGAGAATTACCCAAGCGAGAAGCGAACCGATAAATGCGTTGCCGAGACCGATCCATGTTGAAGCAACGCCGAATTTCCAGCCGAACTGTCCTGCATAGCCGACGAAAATAACCGCCGAGAAATATGATGTTCCGTAAGCGAAAGCGGTAAGCCACGGGCCGACGCTTCTACCGCCGAGGACAAAGCCGTTGACGTCGGTTGCACTCTTTCGGCAGTAGATACCGACTCCGATCATAACGGCGAAGAATGCGATAAGTAAGATGATTTTGATTGCCATAAAATACCCTCCTTAAAAAATAAACGGCCTTGACCGCAACTGATCAAGACCGTCTGTTTTTCAAATGAATTTATCGCTTTGAAATGCTGAACAGACAGTCACAAATATAGTAATAATAGTAAGGGCTATGCTTCATAACTGCCTCTCCTTTCAAGTGATGAGCCTATTATATACTACAAAATTCGGCTTGTCAACACTTTAAAGCGTTAAACTGCAAAAATATTTTATTTTTCTATGATTTTTTGCATTATAATCAGCAAAATATATACCAAAATCGCCATCCGCCGTTTGCAAAGCATAAAAAACAGCTTCCAATGAATAGGGAGATATCGCATATCGAGGTTTTTATAAGCATTCCTATATCTCGGTGTTGAAAGAAATCTTTTGATATTCTTAATTCTCGTTATGTGACCGTTTGGGTTCAACATTTCGGTCAAGCCGAGACCGATTATACTGAAACAGATACGGTTGTTCAATGCAGATAAGAATTCGTCGGAAAGATGATTTTTGTTTATATAGCTATCCATTCGGTCGTAAAGCTCATTCCATTGAGAGAAAAGCCCGGCCTTATAGCTCCTCGTCAGCGAAACATCATTATCCTTACGGTAATGATTGAACGGACGGTTGATAAATGCCGCACGGCGAACGAAGCCGAAGCATTGCAAATTAAATAGAGCGTCCTCGGTACCAATCAGCTTTGTATCAACAAATTCAAGTCTGTTTTGCTTAATAATATCGGCTTTGTAGAGTTTACCCCATGCTGTGACAAGCGAATCGGCATTGCTCGGGTCGGCAGTTTCTTCGCCGTAAAGTCCTGCCATTCGTCTGTGCAGCTCACGGCAGCCGTTTTCATCAAATATTTTGTTTGAAGCAAATATTTTCTTCTCGTCCGAACGGTCGGGAAATTCTCGAACATAGCCCCACATAACCACATCGGTATTATTTTCTTCGGCTTTGTTTACTGCCGTTTCAATCGTTTCGGGATCAATCCAATCGTCGCCGTCGAGAAAAACTATGTATTTGCCTGTTGCGGCATTGATTCCCGTGTTTCTTGCTCCCGAAAGACCTTGATTTTCCTGAGAAATCAGTCTGATTCGTCCGTCATCTTCGGCATAAGACAAAATGACGGCGGCACTCATATCGGGAGTACCGTCGTCAATGCATATTATTTCAAGGTCGGCATAGGTCTGACCGATGACGCTTTCAAGGCATTTCGGCAGATATTTTTCAACGTTATAAACGGGAATAATTATGCTGACTTTTTCCATGATTTATGATTCCTTTTTCTTGAAAATAAGGAGTTTGCTGAAGAAATAGTTTAGAATAACAACGAGCACGCTGGCGATGATCTTTGCAAGCATTCCCTTTGTCCCGAAGAGCTCCTGATCCATGCCAAGCTTCATGAGAAGCGGCACGCCGAACCATTCTATGCAGCCGGTTGCAAGTCGTGCGGCGATAAATGAGCCAAGCTCTTTTATAACAATATCACCTTTCCAACTCTTGCTGTCGAAAACCCAAAGCTTGTTGGTAACGAAGGCAAAGAGGACCGCTGCGATCCACGAAAGAACATTTGCTATCGAAGCCCGAAGAATATCATTGTTTTCAACAAACTTTCCTACAATTCTGTCAAACAGTGCATAGCTTGCCCACGAAACAACGGTGGTCAGCACGCCGAAGACAAGGTACATGAAAACCTCACGGTTAAGCACCTTGCGGCAGATGTTAGTTATTTTCTCATTCTTGATATGCTTTGAGATAAAATTATTGATGCCGTCAAAAAATTTATCCATATTTTACACCTTTATTTCCACATTCATTCCAAGAATATCTTTGTATTTATTGGTTATCGGGTCAATGTAATTCTCAACAAATTCCTCGGTCTGCTGAGGTGCTCTGCCGACGTAAAGCTCGGGCTTCATAATAGCCTTGAGCTGTTCAAGCGTAACGCCGAAAGCGGGGTCGTTTGCAATTCTTTCGAGCAGGTCGTTCTCTCCGCCGTCCTCTTTGACCACTTTGCCGGCCGCCATTGAATGAACACGAATTTTTTCGTGAAGCTCCTGACGATCGCCGCCACGCTTAACGGCCTCCATCATAATGTTCTCCGTTGCCATGAACGGAAGCTCCGACATGAGATGCTTTTCAATCATCTTTGGATAAACAACAAGACCGTCGGTTACGTTGATATAAATCTCGAGAATGGCATCGGTTGCGAGAAAAGCCTCAGCAACGCTGATTCTCTTGTTTGCGGAATCGTCGAGAGTGCGCTCAAACCATTGAGTTGCAGCCGTGATCGTCGGGTTCATGACATCGGCCATAACGTAACGCGCGAGCGAAGAGATTCTTTCGCTTCTCATCGGATTGCGCTTGTATGCCATTGCGGAAGAACCTATCTGATTTTTCTCAAAAGGCTCCTCAACCTCTTTAAGATGCTGAAGAAGTCGGAGATCGTTTGTGAATTTTGCTGCCGACTGGGCAATGTTTGAGAGAGTGAAAAGCACCTGAGTGTCCACTTTTCTTGAATAAGTTTGTCCCGAAACCGGATAAAAATCCTTAAATCCCATTTTATCTGCAATTTTTCTGTCGAGAGCCTTTACCTTATCGGTATCGCCATCAAAAAGATCCATGAAGCTCGCCTGAGTACCTGTTGTGCCCTTTGATCCGAGAAGCTTCATCTGAGAGATTTGGAATTCAAGCTGCTCGTAGTCGAGCAAAAGATCATTGAGCCAAAGAGAAGCTCTTTTGCCGAGCGTTGTCGGCTGAGCCGGCTGAAAATGAGTGAAGCCGAGACACGGAAGATCTTTATATTCCAGTGCAAATTTCGAAAGCTTGTCCATAAGATTGACGAGCTTTTTACGGATAAGCTTCATCGCTTCGGTCATAGTAATAATATCGGTATTATCGCCGACATAGCAGGAGGTTGCACCGAGATGGATAATTCCCTTGGCTTTCGGGCATTGAACACCGTAAGCATAGACATGGGACATAACGTCGTGACGGACGAGCTTTTCTCTCTCGGTCGCAACATCATAGTTGATGTCCTCGGCGTGGGCTTTCAGCTCGTTCACCTGCTCCTGAGTTATATTCAGTCCAAGTTCCATTTCGCTCTCTGCAAGTGCGATCCACAGTCTGCGCCATGTTTTGAACTTGAAATCGGGTGAAAAGAGATATTGCATCTCCTTGCTTGCGTAGCGTGAATTAAGCGGGGTTTCATAAGTATCTTTCATAGTCAAAATCCTCAATTCAAAAGTATAAAATGATTATAATACCTTTAAGGCAATGTGTCAATGCCTCTTGACATAAGTTGTGAAAAGGGGCTATAATGTGCAAAAAGGAAGTGTTATTATGTCTGAAAGAAGTGAAAAGGCCGTTGAGCTTTTTAAGAGCGGTTACAACTGCTCGCAGGCGGTTTTTGCCGCATATGCCGATTTGTTCGGCTTTGATGAGAATACCGCACTCAAGGTCTCGGCAGGCCTCGGCGGCGGAGTAGGCCGTTCCCGTGAGGTTTGCGGAACAGTCTCGGCGGCAGCAATGCTCATCGGCATGAAGTACGGCGCAACGGACGGTGACGACTCGGAGGGCAAAAAGCTCTGCTATTACAAGGTTCAGGAGTTTATTGCCGAATTTAAAAAGGTGAATCCCTCAATCGTTTGCCGTGAGCTTCTCGGACTTTCAAAGGGCGAAAACTCTCAGCCGAAGCCCGATGAGCGTAATGAACACTATTATAAAAAACGCCCCTGCGTTCAGCTTGTTGAGGACAGCGCACTGGCTTTGGAAAAGATATTATTTTAAGGAGATGTTCTAAATGGGATGCAGCGGAGATTGCTCAAGCTGTTCTTCAAATTGCAGTGAAAAGAAGGACCTTCACGTTCCTTGCAATGAATACAGCAATGTAAAAAAGGTTATCGGAGTTGTCAGCGGTAAGGGCGGCGTAGGAAAGTCGCTTGTGACCTCAATGCTCACAACGGCAATGCAGGTCAAGGGCAACGCCTGCGGAATTCTTGATGCGGACATAACGGGTCCGTCAATTCCCAAGGCCTTCGGTCTGAAAGGCCCTGCAATGCAGAATGAAATGGGACTTCTGCCGGCAAAGACAAAGACAGGAATCGAGGTTATGTCAATTAACCTGCTTCTTGATAAAGAGGATCAGCCGGTTGTTTGGAGAGGTCCTGTTATTTCGGGAGTTATCCAGCAGTTCTGGAGCGAGGTCTTTTGGGGCGATGTTGATTATATGTTCGTCGACATGCCTCCGGGAACGGGAGATGTTGCACTGACGGTGTTCCAGTCGCTTCCCGTTGACGGAATTGTTATCGTTACAACGCCGCAGGATCTTGTTACAATGATTGTTAAGAAAGCCGTCAACATGGCTAACATGATGAATATTCCGATTCTCGGAATCGTTGAGAATATGAGCTACCTCGAGTGCCCCGACTGCGGAAAGAAGATTTCCGTTTTCGGCGAGAGCAAGCTGGATGAGGTTGCCAAGGAGCTTGACATTCCCGTACTTGCAAAGCTTCCGATTAAGAGCGAGATCGCTTCCCTTGTCGATAAGGGTGCGGTTGAACTTGCCGAAATCAAAGAGCTTTATGATGCGGCGGATAAGATTAAGGAAATGCTGAAATAAAAATCGGAGCTGTCGTTTTGCGGCAGCTCTTTCTGCTGTATTTTTATAAATCAAGTGAGACTTTTGAGCATGAAATACGACTAATAAGTGAAAGAGAAAATAATTTCGGAAAGGAGGCAGTCGATGGATAACGGTGCAAGTAGCTACCGCCGTTTTCTTAATGGCGAAGTCGAGGGTCTGAACGAGCTTGTTGAAGAATACAAGGACGGTTTGATTCTTTATTTAAACGGTTACGTTAATAACTTGCATATTGCCGAGGAATTGACGGAGGACACCTTCTTTCGGCTTATCACCAAGAGACCTAATTTTTCGGGGAAAAGCACCTTTAAATCATGGCTGTATGCTATTGGGCGGAATATTGCAATAGATTATATCAGGCATAATTCAAGGCAGATAAGCGTGTCGATTGATGACATGAAAAAGTATTTGATCGAGGAACAATGTCTTGAAGAATTGTATATCAAAGACGAGGAGAAAATAGCAGTTTATAAGGCATTGCATAAGCTCACTCCCGATTACAGAAATGCAATTTGGCTTAAATATTTTGAAGGCTTCTCCAATAAAGAGACGGCAATGGTGCTGAAGAAAAACGACCGTCAATTAAAGAATCTTCTTTATCGTGCAAAGAAAAGTTTGAAATCAATACTTGAAAAGGAAGAAGGTTTTAGTTATGAAAAGCAGTAACGAAATGGTTAGAAGCCTGCTTGACCGCAAGGCACAATACGAAGAAAAACAAACGAGAAAAAAGAAGATAATTTTCCGCACCGTTACATCATTGAGCTGTATTTGTCTTGCCGCTTTGGTGGGATTCGGGGCGTGGTATGGCAGCAAAAGCATAAAAACGGGATCGAACAACACGACCGAAAGCACGGACGCTTCCGTTCCGAACAATAAAATTGTTGTTCAACAGATTGACAATATTTCCAGAGACGGCAGCAGAAAAATGAATATTGGTCTTAATTCGGAAGATTTTGTGGAAATGGATAAGACTGCATTGATTAATTATTACGGAACCAACCTGTTTCCGGATGTTCCTGCCGATTTGAAAGAATGGCAGGACAGCAACGGAATTTTCAAAAGAAACGGCGGCACAGGGGAGGTTTACTATGACAGAATAATCCTTAATTATTCAAATGACGATTTTTCGAGGACGGTAAATATAGAAATCGAAAAGAACGTCGTGCCGAAATCGGATTGTGCATTTTTCAGCGAAATCAAGAATAATTCGATAATAAACGATACCGCCGTCGGAATCGGAAAAACAAATGACGGATATTATTATGCTCAATTTATTTATCATAACGTTGGATTCATTGCCATTTGTAACGGATTGACCGAAAGTGAAGTGGTTAGCATTATTTCTTCGTTAATTAAATAGTGTATGCAGTCGACCGCTTGGTTTTATTAAATCCAAGCGGTCGGTTAAAATATTTTGGCTTTGGGAGTCAGTGATGGCATCTCGAGGCTTTATTTTTCTCCTTAACATAAATCGCAATGGCGGTCATATCGTCACGCTGCTTTCCGAGCTTGCGTTCGCATGCCGAGTTGACAATGAATTCGGCCAGCTCATGAGGTGAATGCTTTGTATCCCAAAGCTTCATTTCCTGCTGAATCCAACCGTTGCAGTCGCCGAGCACCCCGTCGGAAATCATCAGGATTATATCGCCGTCCTCGGGTTTGGCCGTTGCCTTGGAAAATTCAATTTCACGCAAAATTCCTATCGGCAGTGATGCCTGTTCGAGAGATGCAACGCTGTCCTTGTGGCGAATAAATGTTGCCGCCGCTCCGGCTTTCATGAAGTCGGTTCTGCCTGTGTAAAGGTCAATGCAAACAACATCGAGAGTGGCAAGCGATTCGTCGGAGCTTTTTACAAGCAGAGCCGAGTTTGCAATCGGCAGAGCACAGTCAAAGCTCAGCCCGGATTTTATCAGCTTTGAAAAAAGCTCAGCCGCCATAGCGGAATCGACCGCCGCACGGCTGCCTGTTCCCATGCCGTCACTGAGAACGGTTATGTGCCTCCCGTTTTCGTCCCGAAAGCTCCTGTAATAATCGCCGCAAACCTTTATATCATCGGCGGAGCGGCTGAAAGCCCCGACCTCAACGTCGTAGATCATTTCCTGCTTAAATTTCATTACACATTCATCTTCGCACGTGTCAATATCGGGAATGTCAAGCACTGCTCCCGTTGCCATGGAGAGTGCATCGGTGAATTGAGATATATTAAAATTATCTCTCGGCGTCAAAACCTTTAGATTGATGCTCATCCTCCCAAATTTGTCAAGGTAACTTTCACAGCTCGTAACATTGAGGCCTGATTCTTTTGCTTCTTCACCGCATATGTCGGAAATTTCTGTATTAAGATTCAAATCCTCGTCGAATTCGCAGGCGATATCACGAAGAATATCCGCCATGCTCCTAAACTGGTCGGACATAAGTCCTTGCATTTGATCAACCTTGCCCTGCGCACCGAGCGACGCAACATAGCTCATGTAGCGCATGGAGATTTTTTCTTTCATTTCGTCAAAGCAATAGCACGCTTCGGGAAAATTTTTCGGAAAGTGCATTTCGCCGAGTGTTGCATGGTCGGTCAAGGCTCTTGAAATTTTGTCGATTGTTTCGTCACTCGGGCAACGAACTTCCTCACGGCAGCTGTTTTTTAAATCACAGTTATCACAGACCTTGTTCCAAGCCGATTTTACGGCGAGACGCAGCTCCTTTTCGTGCTGAGGGGCGAGGGTGCGCTGAACGGTGTCGACGCAATCCGAAAGCTCGGTTATCGCTTCGGAAGCTTCGGTAAGACGGTGAGTTAAAACTCGGCTGTTGTCACTTTTTATATAAACCGGAGTCGGGAGATTAACCTTTTCGCTGAGAAATGAAAAAAATCTGTCGGGCAAGAGTAAGAATACCGTTGCCGCAACAATCGCTTCGGCGATGGCGAGATATGCCTTGAGTGTCGAATCAATTAAAGCACAAACGGCGACGCAGCTGACGAAACCTACAGCTGAGAAATATTTGTTTTTTCGTGAAAGTTCACCGCATAAAAGGCCTGACAGCGCATAGCCTGCGCCGAGAAAAGAAACCCGGCCGCTGAGACCTACGCATATTCCGACGCATACGCCGGTAAGAGTCCCGCCGTTTCCGCTTTTAAGACGGCCGAGCAAAAGGATAACAAAAGAAAAAATCACACCGACAAATGAAAAATTAAGCACGGTGTATTTATAAAAAGGCATCAGTAATATTCCGACAGACAAAAACGTAATCATGAACTCCCTTGTCGTAAAGCGTGCAAAATCCTTTTCGCCGAACATGAGCAAGTTCCCTTGAATAAAGATGTATGTGCCGACACAGCATAGCATGGATTCGTATAAAACTGTAATAAATGTTTCAAGATCGAATCCCGTCGCAAACATAATCGCACCGCTGATAATGAGCATGCTCAGAAAAGAATTTATGTACGGTGTGATTTTCATCAGATCTGAGCCGAAATAGCGTGTGCAAACTTCGTTAATCATGCAGCAGAAAAGCGCTACAGCGAGATATTTTACCGTGTCGGTCGCATCAAAAAAGACAAACGAACCGATTGCCGTTCCGGCTGTTGCCGCAACACACTGCATTCCCGAAAGCGAAGCAATGAGCGACACGGAAAAGGGTGAGATTGTTCCCGTAACGAATGGATTCATAAGCAAAAATCCGAATATAAATGACAGCACGGTTTTCATGACGGGCTTAAACTGAAGCTTTGGCTGTTTTTCATCTGTTTTTACGGTAATAAAATTCTTTACTCTTGTTTTCAACATGATTTTTCTCTCCGATACTCAATGGTTATTTATATTTTATAACCCATGCAAGGAAAAACGGGTCGAAAGAAAAACGAGCAATAAAGGAACATTTGAAGAACTTTGAAAATAAACGGCGTTTTGTCTTGTTTTTTGTCCCTAATATATGATAGAATATATAAATAAAAGATTTATGACTTTTCAGAATAGAGGATTTTTATGGATAACGAAAAGCACACCGAACGTGACGACCTTATAATAGGAAGAAATGCCGTTTCAGAGGCTCTTAAAAGCGGCAGGGCGATTGACACCTTGCTTGTTGCAAAGGGAGAGCGTAACGGCTCAATAGGGCAGATACTTGCAAAGTGCCGTGACCTCGGAATCGTCATCAAAGAGGTTGACAGAAAAAGGCTTGATATGATGTGCAATTCGTCGACGCATCAGGGTGTGGCAGCCTATGCCGCTTCTCATGAATATGCAAGCATGGACGATGTTTTCGCCCTTGCCGAGGAGAGGAACGAAAAGCCTTTTATTATAATATGTGATGAGCTTGAAGATCCGCACAATCTCGGCGCAATTCTCAGAACCGCCGAAGCAACGGGAGTTCACGGAGTTATCATTCCGAAAAGGCGAAATGCTTCCTTGAGTTATGTTGTCGGAAAGGCGTCGGCAGGCGCAGTGGAGTATGTTCCTGTTGTCAGGGTTGCGAACCTTGCTCAGACGATGGAAGAGCTTAAAGAAAAGGGTATATGGTTTTACGGAGCGGATATGGACGGCCGGAGCTGGTGCGACGTTGATTACGACGGCGGAGTGGGACTTGTTATCGGCTCTGAGGGAAAAGGCATCAGCCGTCTTGTCAAAGAAAAATGTGATTTCATCGTGTCAATGCCGATGAAAGGAAAAATAAATTCACTTAATGCTTCCGTTGCGGCCGGAGTGCTTATGTACGAGGTCGCAAGGCAGAGGGCCGGAATCAAAGCTAAGGGGTGAGAACCTTGTCAGATTTAACAAACGAACAGCTCATGGAGCTGATTGAAGAAATTAAAAAGAAGAACGGCGGCGAAACCGATGCGAAAAATTGGTCGCATGAGGACATTGAACGCTTGCTTGATTTGACGAACAGAGGCCGGCAGCTTGAAGAGCTTGACCGTGAGGTTGAGGCTGACCGGGGAGAGCAGACGGCGGAAGAAAACGAAGCCGTCGCCGAGGAAGAAAAACCCGAAATTCCCGAACCGGTTGCCGAATCAAAGTTTAAGTTTGTTGAGGAGCCGTCGGAGCGAAGCATCGAAGACGAGCTTGATGACGATGAATTCGAAGCGGAAAGCTTGGAAAACGCAGTGAAGTTCTTGTCGGGAGAAAAGACGGATGACAACGAAAACTTAAAGGTTTTTGATATTGCCAAGGAGCATGAAAGCACTGACGGCGACGAAAGACTTAAATCAATAATGAATGATGTTGCTCCGGATAAGAAAGAGAAAAAATTTGGTTCTGCAAAAAAAGGTTTTTCTTCTCTTGCTCAAAAAATAAAAAATTCCGGCGAAAAATTCTTTGCATCTTTTAAAAATAAACCGGAGAAAAAAGACGAAGAATCCTATGACGAAGATTTCGATGAAGAGCTTGAGGAGTCTGAGGAGGAAGAGATTGAAAATATTTCTGATTCCGACGATGAGAAAACAAAGCAGATTCCAAATCTTGAAGCCACGAAAGAGATTTGTATCGAAAAGCCGGGTATCGTTATAAAAAAAGGCGAAGCACAAGAGGATCTCGAAGGAGCACCGATAATCCTGTCGGCCGACGATGCCCTTGAGGACGAAAAGCTTGCCGACGGAGATTCGGTTACTGCCACGGATTTTCAGAACAAAATTCGTGACGCCGAGCTTGGCGGGCAAATTGTTTTCACAGGAATGGAAACCGATGACGAAACCCCCGACCTAATTGACGAGAGCGAAGCCGAAAAGGAACTCTTTGAAAAAAGAAAAGAAAAAATAAGCAAATTTTCATTGCTTGACAAGGATGAAAACGGTGATCCTTACGGTCTTGATCCCGAGAGCAGTAAGATAGGCGAATTGTTCGCAACAAACGAGGAGAGACCGAGAAGAAAAGAGACGGAAAGCTTTGTCGGAATTGAGTATTCTCAGACAAAGGACTCACGCCGAGTGATAAGATATCTCAACACGCAGAAGAAAAAATCCTTGAATAAAATTGTCGGTCTCGGAGTTGTTCTTGGATTGACCGTTCTTATCAGCATTTTTTCCGCTTCGGCAACGACAATTGCCGGAGACAGAATTCTTACAATTTTTTCAAATTTTGTTTTGCTGTGTGTCAGCCTTGTTATTGCTAACCAATCCATAGTCGGCAGCTTTGAAATGCTCAGGCGAAAGAAGATAAATATCAATACAATGATTTCAATTTCGGCGATAATTTGTTTCTTCCAAAATTTATTGATGTTGATTTTTTATTTTGCCGACAGCAATACGGTAAGCGTCTTTTCAGGCGCAGGAATTGTGCTTTTGCTTATCGGTGAGATAAATAATTATATTGTTCATTCCAGAACCGTTGACGCAATGGAGATGTGCACGGGCGATAATAAGGACAAGCTTTACAGCATTGAAGGTATTACCGATGATAAGGATGCGGTTGAGCTTGCCAAGAATGTAAAGAACACAAGTCCGAGAATAAGATTTTCGTGTAAAACAAAATTTCCGGCACATCTTATCGAGCTTTGCATGAGCGAAACCTCCGCCGATAAAATGACAAGAATCCTGCTTCCTCTCACGGTAATTTTTGCACTGATAAATTTGGCTGTTGCATGGGCGGTCAAAAGAGATTTTGCAACGGGCTTTGCTGCGTTATCAATAACGTTTGCAATGTGCGTTCCGGCTTATGCTCCGCTGCTTTATGAGATGCCCCTCAGCAGAATCAATAGAAAGTTTAACAAAGAGGGCGGAATGATTTCGTGTCAGGAAGCCGTTAATGAGCTTTGTCGCACGAATGTTGTCATCATTGACAGCAAGGATCTTTTTGATCAAAAGGCATGTACAATGCACGGCTTCAAGGATTTTAAAAATGTACGTCTTGATGATGCAATGCTCTATGCTGCCGCAATGGTAATCCGTTCCGGCGGACCGCTCACCGGAGTGTTTGACCAAGTGGTTGTCAATCGCCGTGATCTTCTTCCGGCTGTTAAGAGCTTCAGCTATGAGGAAAAGCAAGGAATTTCCGGCTGGATATTCGGTCAAAAGGTTGTTCTCGGAAATCGACTTATGATGGTTAACCATAATATAGAAATTCCCGAAACAGTTGACGAGGATAAATACCTTATCGCAGGTCATGAGGTTATGTATCTCGGCATAGCTCATAAGCTTGCTGCGATGATAGTTGTCGATTATGCACCGAATGAGCGGATTCGTCCGTATCTCCAGAAGCTACGTGACAGCGGCGTAAGCATTCTCGTTCGCAACTGTGATCCGAATGTAAATGAAGCGATGATCTCAAGCTGCTTTGATATGAGGTTGAATAATATTAAAATTCTTAACTCGTCCTCCGGCAGAATTTTCAAAAAATATAAATCAAGACCGAAGCTTTCCGCAAGAGCCGTTGCAATTCACGACGGCACGCCGTATACATTCATGAAAAGTCTTTGCCTTGCGTCAACGCTCAGGCAGATGTTCAAGGTTTCCGGCCTTTTGACTATGCTCGGCGTATTGATGGGCTTTGTTGTGGTGCTGATACTTTCGGCAATGAACGTCATATGCGATTTGCCGCAGATTTTTGTCTTGTTGATGCAGATTCTTGTAACCTGCGGATTTATCGGGATTGTTAATGTTGTAAGCATTGGTAATTCATCAAAATAATTTTAGAAAGATCTTGCAGTCGCAAGGTCTTTTTCTTGCAACGAAGATATATAAAGGTGTATAATTTATATGTTAAAAGAAAGGGGTTTTTCGATGATAAAATTCGGAGTTATAGGTTCAGGCTGGATTGCCGAGGAGTTTGTAAAAGGGGCTAAGCTTGTTGACGGTTTTATTTTTTCCGCAATGTATTCACGTACATATGAAAAAGGAAAATCGTTTGCAGAAAAATTCGGCGATGTTCCGGTTTATACCGATATAAATGATTTTGCAAAAAGTGATATTGATGCCGTGTATATTGCAAGTCCCAATTCGCTTCATTATTCTCAAAGCAAACTCATGCTTGAAAACGGAAAGCATGTGCTGTGTGAAAAGCCGATAACAATAACACCGGAGGAATTTATTGAATTGGATGCACTCGCCGGGAGCAAAAACCTTGTTTATACCGAAGCGATAATGATGCTGCATCTTTCGCAAAGAAAAATTATAAAAGAAAAGATGAAAGCTCTTGGAAATATTTCAACAGCTCACTTCGATTTTTCTCAGCTTTCTTCAAAATATCCCGCTTTGCTCAGAGGAGAAAATCCGAATATTTTTAACCCGGCAATGAAAACAGGCTGCCTTCGTGATCTCGGAATTTATTGCTTTTATCCCGCAATAGATTTTTTCGGCGTACCTAAAAAAATAATTTCATCGGCAGGCTTTCTTCCAACGGGAGCAGATGGTTACGGCGCAGCAATTCTTAATTACGACGACAAACAAATTACGCTGACATATTCAAAAATCGGACAGGATTTTTCCGGCTCGCAAATAATCGGAGATAAAGCAACGATGACGTTTGGATCGATATCAAAACTGACCGATGTCGAAATTCATTATAATGACGGCTCGAAAGAAAAGCTTGTCGGCGAAATTGAAAAGCATATTTTAATGAGCGAAGAGGCTAAAGATTTTTGCGGATATATTTCTTCGAAGGATAATAACCTTTCAGAGGTAAATTCAACAATATTGTCGGTTGTGAAACTGATGAATACGGTTATAAAGCAGTGCCATATAATTTGAACGGAGAGAAGGCCTTTTATTTGGCAAACGAGAGTTTAACAGACAGTTAATAATCGAATAGATATTTTAATATTTTTTTGCTCTTTTTGATAAAAAAATTATTGACTAATTGTTTGAAATATGTTAAAGTAATAAATATGTAAAAGTGCGTCAATAGGACAAGTGCCCCCTTTTGTATAAAAGCACAAGATGTAGTATTTTGTCGTTTATTGGCCACAAGGTAAAAAGTTTTAGCGGATTTTACATTGATGGAGAGTGTCGCATATGGCTGAAAACAAAAAGAAAACCGGATCCGGCAGAGCGCTCAGAACCCTTGAGCTCAGATACAGACCGGTCTTTGACATTCACTTGAATATGGCGATAGATTATGAAATCTCAATGCTTATCAATGATAAGGTTATGGGAGTCATGCTACCGAAGCTTTTTGTTCCGATAGCTGAAAAGACCAATCAAATTGTCCAGCTTAATCTTTGGGAGATTGAAGAAGCTTGCGAGGCTATTAAAAGATGCGAGGAACGTGAAGCCGATTTGAACTCAATAATCGTTCAGATTTCTGTTAAAAGCTTCTCAAAGAAAAATTTTGTTTCTCAGGTCAAAAAAATTCTTGATAAACACGGAATTGCACCGGACAGATTTTGTTTTGATATAAACGAAAGCATTCTTGAAGCTGTTAAGGATCAGGTCATGGAAAACATCATGGCATTCAGAGAAATGGGACTTAAGGTTTCGATTAATGATTTTGGTCTTGAATATACTTCACTCACGCACCTTGCTCATTATGATGTCGATTACATCGGACTCCACAAGAGCTTGCTTGACGGAATAATGACGAGTGAAAAGGTTCAAAACACCGTGCAGGGAATCATTGATTTCTGCAAAAAGATAGATGCGCAGGTCAGGGTCGACGGAATAGAATCCAAGGAAATGTTTGATCTTCTCAATAAAATGGGAACGGATCAATTCACCGGATCGTATTTCGGCGAGGCGATGAAAGAAAAACAAATCAACTAAGGAGTGATCGGCTTTGGCTAAGAGAGATAAGAAAAATCAGCTTCCCGGCGACGGCAATGTTCCCGAGCAGGATCGTATGAGCCGATACGGAGTCAGAAGAGAGTCCAAAAGGGTTAAGAAAAGAGAAGCCGTTATCAGAATTCTCCTTATAATTCTTGTTCTTCTTTTGATTTTCCTTTCCGTAATGTTCGGATGCTCTTCATACATAAACGAGAGAAGAGAATACGACGAGATTATAAAGAATGCAATGCTCGATGAGGTTCAGGACATCAAGAGCTTTGACGATTTGAAAAAAGTCGTTGAAAAAATGGACAAGGAAACTCAGGCGGTCAGCACGGCAATCAACACGCTTGAGCTTACTCCGGGTCAGATAAGCTTCATAAAAGCAAAGCTCACGCAGATCAGAGATGATATTAATAAGATCCTTGAAGCCGATATTGGCGATATCGGCGGCGCAACCACTACGGCAAAGGAAGTCACCAGCATCCGTGAGGTAACAAGCGTAAGAATTCAGACTCTTCAAAGGATTCAGGAAATTACAAGAGTTATTGAACAGCGTGTAGAGAGAATTGAAACTGTTATTAATACTATTGAAAAAGAAGTTACAAGCGTAAGACCTGTTGATATTACAAGATACAGTGATCTTACAAGATACAGTGATATTACACGTTACAGTGATCTTACAAGATACAGCGACATTACACGTTACAGTGACATTACAAGAGACATTACAAGATATACAGAGGTTCCGTCATACGTAACAAGATATAACGATGTAACCCGTTATAATGATGTAACAAGATACAGCGATGTAACAAGATACAGTGATGTTACTCGGTACAGCGATATCACAAGATACAGCGATATTACCCGTTACAGTGAAGTTCCAAGCTACTCGGTGGTAACAAGCATCAGCGAGGTTACAAGTATCCGTGAGGTCGAGGTTATCAAAGAGGTTATCAAAGAGGTTATCAAGGAAGTTGAAGTAATCAAGGAAATCATCAAGGAGATTGAGGTAACTACAATTGTTCCGGTAACCAGCATCAGTGAGGTAACGAGCATTCGTGAAATCATTGAGAATAAGACCAGTGTAACCGATACAGGCGATTTTACTGCGATGATCAATAAATCGGAGCAGACAAGAGGTCTTTTGCTTTCAGAGTCGAAAGACTTCACCGATATGACTGCTGTTCTGAGCGGCGCAAGCGTTAATGATATGGGCGATTGCACATATACATGGCTTCCGTCGGCAACAGAGCTTGACAGTATTGACGGTTCTCATAACCGTTCAAATGGCAAGGAATTCTTTGCATATACATTCTATGTTAAGAATGTTGGAGACGTTGACGTCAACTATACGGCAAGTCTTCAGATTGAGTCCGTTAAGCTTGATGCCGATGAGGCAGTCAGAGTAATGGTAATCAGAGACGGAGGCACCCCCACGATTTACGCAAAGCCGAAGAGGGGAACGACCGACGAATTTGATATAAATGACAAATATGATAAGGACGACAAGTTGTTCATCAATGATTCAACAGTCATGCAGGACAAGGACGTTCTTACAAAGGCCGGCAGCTACCATAAATATACGGTAGTAATGTGGCTTGAGGGCTGGGATCCTGATTGTGTCAATGACATTTTGGGCGGCAGCATTAAGCTTTCAATGAAGTTTGATTACGATTTCGTATAAACTTGGTGACGGGAAGTTTATTCCTATCAAGTCAGCTTTATTGAAAATAATGTTCCACCAAAACGTCAAAGGCAATTCGGATAAAATTGTGCGTTTGGCGGCGCGTTAACGGTCGCCAAAGCATGAAATCTTTATGGAGGTAAAGATAATGAAAAAGACATTCAAAAAGCGCGCATTCATTTCTGCCATCGCAATGCTTATCGTATCTGCTATCGTTCTTACGTCAGCTACATATGCATGGTTCTCAATGGCAAAAAGAGTTGAAGTCGAGTCCATGGAATTGAACGTCACATCACCTGAAGGTATTCAGATTTCTGCTAATACATCTGCTTTTACAACAAAGCTCACAGTTGATGACATTAAGGGCACATCTTCAACACGTTTCACTGCATACGAAGGAAACAAAAACAATATTCCTGAGACAGTTAAGCCGTCTTCATCTTCGCTTACTACCAGTAGTGCTCTTCCTGCATTCTACGATGGTTCCATCAATGATGCCGGAACAATGGACTGCCGCAAAGTAACATCTGATGTTGGAAGCGGTTATGTTGCATTTGACCTTTTCATAAAGGTTAAGTCAGCAACAACCGTTAAGTTTGGTTCATCAACTGTTGCCTGCGAAGCAAACCCGGAGCTCCCGACATCAATGCGTATCGCTCTTGTAAGGTGCGGTACTGTAGCTGAGAAAGCTGACGCTGCAGCTATCGGCAGTGTTGTTCCCGGAAATGCTTCTGCAAACAAGGTAATGTATGAGCTTAATGCAAGTGAGCATACAACAGCTGCTGCAGCTCTTGGCGCAAGCGGCGTTATGACAACAAGACCTCTTACGTCAGATAGGACCGGTATAGTTACAGACAGAACATACAACAATATCGTTTCTAACACCAACTTCACCGGTATATACGATGCAACAATTGCAACAGTAGCTAAAGATGCAAAAATTGACGTTAATGCCGGCATTACTCGTATGAGAGTATACATGTGGATGGAAGGTAACGATGTTGACTGCGCTAACGATGTTGCAGGTGCAACAATCAACTTCAACCTTGTTCTTGAAATAGACTAATTTATTTATTTCAAAACTTCCGGATCAATGATCCGAAATTAACCCGTCACTTTGGGAGGGTGACGCCCGAAGGCGTCACCCGTGACCCAGGGCTAAAAGGGCGATTTGTCTACACAGTTTTGTGTTGGCAAATGACCTTTTTAGGTAAAAAATTACAGGAGTGAATGTTTTAAATGAATGAAAAAGGGAAAAGCATTTGGGGTGTTATTTCCGATATATTGCTGATTATTATAATTATAATCGCAATTATAATAACGGTTATGACCTTTACCTCAAAAAATTCGGACATGGGAATCGGTAACGTTCTCGGATATACTCCGTTTGCCGTACAATCTGACTCAATGGATTCCGGCGAACCGTCGGGATTCGGAACCGGCGATCTTATAATCTCTAAGGAGGTTAAGGACCCCGAAACTCTCAAAAAAGGTGATGTTATAACATATACAACGGTTATTGAGGGTGAAACGGCCGGCAAGAAAATCAGAGGCTATAATACGCATAGAATTACCGATATTATTAAGGCCGGCGACGGTTCTGTTTACGCCTTTGTAACCGCCGGTGATGCTGTAGGAATGGAAGATACGGTTAACGTTCTTCCGGATGAAGTTATTGCTAAGCAGGTTAATTCCGGAATTGATGAAAACGGTAAGAAGCTTACGGGAATGAAGATTTCCAACTTCGGTTCGGCGCTCAGCTTCCTCCAAAGCAGAACGGGATTTATGATATGTATTATTATTCCTCTGGCACTGTTCTTTATCTGGCAGATATATAAGCTTATTTCAATGTTTATGACGGCAAAGGCAGAAAGCCTTGATGAAGAATCTAAGCAACGTGTAATTGAAGAGTATCTTGCTCAGCAAAACAAAGAAAACTCCCAAGATAAAGAAGATAAATAACATTCAACTCTTAACAATATAAAACTTTAAATAACAGAGGGTGACCGAAATGACAATCACAAAGTTCCTTGCAGAATTTTTAAATCAGTTTTTCGTAAAAGGTGTCTGGGGTATTTTTAAGGGCATCGGTTTAGGTATTGCAAATATTTTTAATATCCCGCAGTATATTAAGATTTTTAAAGAGTGGGCAGGCAAGTTCACTATTGTTGACTGGCTCCTTGCTATTGTCGCCGTTATTGCAACGGTGGCTGTTCTTGCGGCCATTGTAATTCTCGTAGTTGTACTTGTTAAAAAGTACGTCAGAGTAAGAAAAACTCTTGTTGACCAGGAAGAGCTTCTTATGGAAGTCGGTAATCTTAACAGAGAGGTTATTAAGCTGAACAACGAGAAAGAAAGAATTCTTGCAATGAAGGTTTCACAGCTCGGTCTCAATCCCGGCGAAAGCCCGTATGATGAAAACGGCGAGACGGCAGAGGGAGAGAAGAAAGACGGTGAGGTCGATAAAACGGCCGATGACTACAGCCGTTTCTACAAGTGTACTCAGGTTGACCTTGAGATTGAACACTATGTTGCTCCCGATTTTGATAACGAAATTACGCTTCCCGAAATCTGCGAGAGATTCCGTAATTTTGCATGTTCACGTCTTGGTCTTTTCTATGAGATCAAAATTATCAGATTGTTCCTTTCGGCATTTGCATCCACAAGACTTATAATTCTTCAGGGTATTTCAGGTACAGGTAAAACTTCACTTGCTTATGCATGGGGTAAGTTCCTCAAGAACCCTGTTACAATCGCTTCGGTTCAGCCGTCATGGCGTGACCGTACCGAGATTTTCGGTTACTTTAACGAATTTACAAAGCGTTTTAACGAGACGGAAGTTCTCAAAAAAATGTATGAGGCCACTTTTAAAGAAGAAATCTTTATTACAGTTCTTGACGAAATGAATATCGCTCGTGTTGAGTATTACTTCGCCGAGCTTCTTTCAATCCTCGAAATGCCGTCAAGAGACGAGTGGGTCGTTTCACTTGTTCCGAGCGTTTGGCCCACAGACCCGAAGCACATTATCGACGGTAAGCTCAAGCTTCCGGAAAACATGTGGTATATCGGTACAATCAATAACGATGACTCAACATTTGCTGTTTCGGATAAGGTTTATGACCGTGCTATTCCGATTGACCTTAACAGTAAGGGTAAATTCTTTGAGGCACCGTATACCGAGGAGCTTAACCTTAGCTATAAGCACCTTGAGGGCATGTTCCTTGAGTGTCAGACAAAGTATAAAGTATCCGACGAAAACCTCAAGAAGATTGAAGAACTTGATGACTATGTTATCGAACATTTCCGTCTTGCTTTCGGTAACCGTATTGTTAAGCAGCTTAAGGAATTTGTACCTGCATATGTCGGCTGCGGCGGAACAGAAATCGACGGTATCGACTTTGTTCTTGCCAAGAAGGTTTTCCGTAAGTTTGAAAGCTTGAACCTTTCATTTATCCGTGATGAAATTGACGGACTTGTTACATATCTTAATAAGCACTTCGGAAAGGCAAACATGAACGAGTGCAAAGAGTATCTCCAGCTTCTTAAGAGACTTATGTAATCCCGAAACCGTTATTATAACTATTGTCAAAGGGGACATACTGAATGAACAAATCGTATCTTGAATTATATCTTGAATACAAGGATTATCTTGCATCGGCAACAACCGATAACGAGTTCTATGATGAAATGGATACTGCTATCAATAGCGGTACGAACAGCTATTCCTTGTTCAACAGATATTTTGATAAGAAGATTGACCTCAAGTGGGTTGAGGAAATCGAAGCGTGTATCATTCCCCTTGACAATATCATTCGTGTTCCGAGAAAGTTCATCGTTCAGGAAGAAGAAATTGTTCCTATTGAACGTGCAAGAAAGATTACTAACGAATCAATTCGCCACCTTGCTCAGCACACAAACATGATTGCAAAGGTTGAGGGTGACGACGTTACTCCAAATCAGATTCTTAACGTTTTCCGTGAGGAAAGCTATGAGGTTTATGAAAACAGATTTGTTTTCACTCTTATGCAGAACCTTGTCAGATTTATTGATGTTAGATATAATGTTCTTTTCAATATTTCCGATGACGATAACATGGCCTCTCTTAAAATGGAGAGTGACTTCACAAGAGGCCGTGAAAAAATCCAATATAAGCTCGAGGTTTCGGCACAGTCAGCCGGCAGCGATATTGGCGGTGAGGCAGGTCCCGAGGGTGAAAATGCAACGGCTTTTCAGAGAATTGAAAGAGTCAAAAGAATTATTAATGAATATGCAAATTCGTCTTTCATGAAGGAGCTTAGAAACTGCGTTCCGGTCAGACCGCCCATCATGAGAACAAATGCAATTCAGAAAAATCCGAATTTCAGAGCTTGTCTTAAGTTATGGCAGTTTATTCAGTCATACAATGAGTTGGGCTATGAGATAACGGTTAAAGAATCAAATGATATGGTCAGTGCGGAGTATATGAATGAGCTTAACCGCATGACCGCAATGAACTATATGCTTCTTAAGGCAAACACTCTTTCGGAGGACGCCGTAGGCAAGCAGAAAAAGCGTAAGCTCAAGCCGAAACTCCTCAAGAGATTGGCCGAAGAGCTTGTTATGGACTATGATATGGAGGAAGTTGAAATCCAACGTGTCTTTGTCGATGAAGTTAAGCGTGTCAGTCGTAAAAAGATTGAGGGCGAAAAGAAAATTCAGGAAGCTATTCAGCGTGCCCTTGATGCAGAGAACGCACGCAAGAAAGCTATTGAGGATAAAATTAAGGCGAAGATTGCCCATGAGAAAGAAATGGAGCGTCGTCGCATAGCAAGGGAAAAAGAAAGAATCAGAAAAGAAAAAGAAAAAGAGAGACAAAGGATCAAGAGAGAGAAAGAACGAGAGAAAGCTCGCATTGCAAAGGAGAAGGCTCTCGCAAAGGAAAAGGCAAGAAAAGAAAAAGAGAGAGCGGCAAAGCTAAAGGCACAAGAAGAAGCACGCCTTGCGAAAGAAAAGCAGCGTGAAGAAATGCGCATAGCAAGAGAAAAGGCCGCAAAACTTGCAAAGATAGAAAAGGAAAAGGCTGCTAAGGCTAAAGCAAAAGAGAAAGAGCGTAAGGCTAAGGAGATAGCCGCTCAGAAAGCTAAAGAGAAAGCTGCGGCAGCAAAACAAAGAGAAAAAGAGGCTATTGCAAAGGCTCGAGCAGCTCAGGCAGAGAAAGAACGTCTTGCCAAGGAAAAGGCAAAGCAGAAAGCAGCTGCCGCAAAAGCCGCACAGGCTGAAAAAGAGCGCATAGCTAAAGAAAAGGCTAAGCAGAAAGAGGCCGCAGCGAAAGCAGTACAGGCCGAAAAAGAGCGCATAGCAAGAGAAAAGGCTAAGCAGAAAGAGGCCGCGGCGAAAGCAGCACAGGCCGAAAAGGATCGTATTGCTAAGGAAAAGGCAAAAGAAAAAGAACGCCTTGCCAAAGAGAAAGCAAAGCAGAAAGCAGCTGCCGCAAAAGCCGCACAGGCTGAAAAAGAACGCATAGCCAAAGAAAAGGCGAGGGAAAAGGAAAGAGCGGCCAAAGAAAAAGCAAAAGCTAAAGAGAAAGAGCGTATTGCAAAAATGAGAGCTGCCGAGGCGGAGAAGCAGCGTGTTGCCAAGGAAAAGGCAAAAGAAAAAGAACGCCTTGCTCGTGAAAGAATTAAAGAGCAGGAGCGTGCCGCCAAGGAAAAAGCAAAAGAAAAAGAGCGAATTGCACGCGAAAAAGCAAGAGCAAAAGCCAAGGAGCAGGAGCGACTTGCAAGAGAACGTGCAAGAGCCAAGGAAGAAAAGCTTAAGGCAGATAAAGCAGCTAAAAACGGCTGAGCCTAACAACGATACATGTTGATTCGCCATGTGACAATCGTGGAGTAAGCATGGCTGAAAGCAGTGGAGGTTTTACTATGATTAAAAGGAGATTAGAAAGGGTTGCGGTAACGTTGCTCAGTGTGGCAGTGTTACTGTCCTCAACCGGAATAGCATCATCGTTGGCTGTCAACGAGGTAAGCACGTCCGGTTCTACAACTGCAGTCTCTGCCTCCACGGTCAACTCCTCCACAACCGTATCGCAGGAGGGCGGTGCAATTTCATCAACCACGGTTACAACCGAGGGCGGTGAACTTGTAACGGAAAACAAAGGAAGCGGCTCGGTTTCCGATCCTTACAGGATTTCCGACGCTGCCGAGTTCATTGCGATGCAGGATAAAATCAATCTCACAACAAGTGCAAACAAAAACTTTGTGCTTACGAATGATATTGATCTTTCAAGTGTAAAAGCAGATGATTTTACATCAAATTCAGTATATGCAGGTGCGCTTGTTTCTGTAAGCAGAAACCTCAGCACCGCATCTAAAAATGTATTTTTCACTCTTGATGGTAACGGATACAAATTAAAGGGACTTAGCGTTACTTTCGGTAAGGGTGAGAATTTTGCGATTTTCGGTTATTTAAACGAAAAATCAACAATCAAGAATCTTGTTGTTGAAAACTGTGCGATCAATGCTGATACCGATGCAAAGAACTGTGCAATTCTTGCCGCTGAGAATGACGGTACAATTTTGAATTGTGAGATTAAGAATTCCGTTCTTTCGCTTAAAAATGTTGCAAATGCAGGTTTAGCTGCAGCTGTAAATGCCGGTACAATTTCCGGGACTAACGTAACGGGAACTCAGTCAAATGTGAGCGGAGCTTCGGCTGCATCGCATACAATTGCCGCAAACGGAACTGTTGGTGCAGTTGCGGGCTTGAATAGCGGCAAGATTACGGGAGTTTCGGCAATCAATGTCGGAGAATTTATTGATTCATCACTTTCAGGTAAAACAGTTTACGGCGGAATTGCCGGAACCAACTCAGGCAGTATTTCCAACAGCTTTGCCTCGGGCAATGTTACAGGCGGTAAGGCAGATAGTTTTGTTGGCGGACTTGCAGGTCGTGCCGAAAAAAATGCAAAATTTGTAAATAACTACGTTCTTGTTGCACTCAAGTGCAGTGCTTCCGGCAATGGACTTGTCGGAACAGGTGCAACTGCGCATATGCTCAGTGAGTGCTATTGGTCAAGTGCCGTAAGCGGCAGAGCGTCTTCTGTGACTAATCATGGAACTGATATCAATGATATAGACACTCTCAGGTTCAAGACAGTTAAGGTCGGTGAAACTGTAAGCGTTTCCAAGTCAACACTTTCTGCATCTTGGGGAAAAGCAAGCTTTTCAATCGGCGACAGCTTTAAGGCTGTCGGAAGCGGAATAACGGTTTCAGGTTCAAGTATAAAGGGCGTTACCGCAAACAAAGTATCCTGGTTCAATTATAAAGCAGAAATTTCTTTGCCGTCAACAATCGGTACGGGATCTCTTAAAATTTCGCAGAGCTTTGATTTGCCGGTTCTTGTTGTTTCCTCGGGAACAAGCGGCAACGGAACAGCTTCCGATCCTCTTGTCGTAGGAAACTCGGCTGAATTCCATATGCTCAAATATGCGCATGGCATTTATGCTAAGCTTAACAAGGATATTTCCGTGAATGTTTCCGCGTTTTCATTTAATGGAAGCTTTGACGGAAACGGTCATAATGTAATTATTTCCGCACCTATTTTCTCTGAGGTGTGCGGATCGGTTAAGAATGTTGAATTTATTTCAAAGACTGATATTTCGTCAGCAGTGCTCGGCAATGCTATGAAGGTAAAATTGAGCAATGTTGCTGTAACGATTTCAAACGGTGCTGTTTTTAATGCATCGGGAATAAATTCAGGTGTAATGTTTAATACGGTAGCGGGTAGCAGTACCCTTGATAATTGCCGTGTTAAGGCTGATGTGAAAATCACAGGTGATGTCACATCTTTCGGATCACTGGTCGGATCTGTAATCGGCAACGGAACTAAGATTACAAACAGCGGTGCAGCATCGAACATCAGTGCTTCCAAGAAAGCGACTAATGCGGCAATCGTTATTGGTTCGGTAGGCGGCTCTGATGTCGTCATTGAGAACTGTTATGTTTCGGGCAAAAATGATGCCGGAAAATATTCCTTTATTGCGAATATTGCTGCAAAGGACACTAAAATTTCAAATATTTATATGAGCAAGGGAACGCAGACTCCTGTCGATTTTGCTAAAGCTGACAGGACTCAGTTCAGCGAGTGGTCTTTTGATGACGGTGAGGTTGCATTCTTTACCGGCAACGGCGGAAAATTCGGAATAACCATTCCGTCTGTTAAGGCGTTGAGAGGTTCATCTGCATCCGATTATTCGGTTACAACGGATAATTCGCTTCTTTCGGCAGCAGTAAAAGCTGAAGACGGAGAAATTATTTTGAATGTCAGCCGTGTAGCGGGAGTTGTAACGGTTAAGGGCTGTGCAGTCACAGTGACAAATAAATCAACCGGACTTTTTACAACGGTTAAGATTTCAAACGGACTTGAGAAGGACAGCACGGGAAATTATATTGTTTCCGGTGCGTATGACCTTGCCTATGTCAGTGAGAATATCTCGGAACTTAATAAGGCGAGCTTTGTTGTTGATTCCGATATTGATATGTCAGAGCTTTCCGCATTTTCACCGATTGGCGGAACACTTGTTCCGTTTAGCGGTAAGTTTAACGGAAACGGACACACAATTTCCAATATAAAGATTAACGGAACATCGAAATCCGGTCTCTTTGCTTCACTTTATAATGCCGAGATAAGCAATTTGACAATCAGTTCGGCTCAGATTAATGCAAAGGGTCTCTATTCAGCGATTCTTGCCGGACAGATAACGGGCAATACCAAGCTTTCCGGCATCACGATTACTGACAGTAAGGTTATCTCGGACGGACTTTATTCCGGTATTGTTGCAGGCTCAATCAACTCCGGTTCGATTGATGTTTCCGATATCAGTATAGATAACTGTTCTGTAATTTCAAAGGCAAATTATGTCGGCACATTTGCAGGATATGCTTCATGTGACGGACAGGTCACAAATGTAAATATTGCAGATACAACTGTCAACGGAGCGGAATATGTTGCGGGAGTTGTCGGTCTTGCCGAGGGTAAGCTCGCCGTTAAATCCGTAACGGCTGACGGAATGAAGATAAAGGGTGTATCAGAAGTTTCGGGTGTTGCTGCAGGCAAGGGCGAGGTTTCCATTGCCAATGTCAAGGTCGTTTCTTCCGAGGTAGCGACAATCGCAGACAGTTCAGCATTTGTTGCCGGAGGAATTGCTTCAAGTTTTGGTTCGTCAATCAGCGATGTCGAGCTTAGAAACACGGTAGTGAAAGCGGGTGTTGCTTCTGCTGTTGTCGGAAAGGCAATTCCCGATGCAAAGCTTTCAATCAAGGGCGCAAATCTTTACGGTGTAAAGATTCAGTCGAAAAACGCCAATACGGTTGCAGCCGGAATTTTGGCGGTTCACAATGCCGGCGGCGCAGTTGTAATAAACGATTGTTATATTGATTCGGAGTCGACAATTACGTCAACTGCGGTGGCTTCGGGTATTGTAGGAGATGTAACAGGTGACGAAAGTGCGCTTGTTGCCGAGAATATTAAAACATTTGCAAAGATTGAGCTTCTCTCTTCGGCTGATGCTGTGGCAGCGGCCGGTGCTGTTGCAAAGCTCAGTGCTGTTTCACTCAATAATGTTCAGCTCAGAAACATCAAAGCACTCGGTTCAATTATCGGTAATGCCGCTGTGGGCGGTATGATCGGTGTTGTAAAGGGAATCGGCAGCTTTAACGGTATGATGCCTGTAATTTCCGATTCCGTATGTGCCGCTCAAGTTAAGACTGAGAGTACAAACAAAAATGCCGGTGTGGTGATCGGTTACGTAGAGAACAGCAAGTCAATAAATACCGATAATATTGATTCAATGATGAGTGGAATTATTGTTTCAACATATTTCGGTAATGTTCCGGCGTTTGGCATTTCAACAGAAATAAAGAGCACTAATATCGTTGATATGGATAAACCGAACGGCTCGGCAATTAAACCCTCTGTTGATACAATTTCTACAATTGGTGAAACCGAAATTACGCTCTCTAATCTTCCAAAGGTGAAAGGCTATGCTTTTGACGGTAACGCAGGCTGGTCTTCTGAAGCAGATGAGAGAATCAGTGTCGTTTCGTCGACAGAGAATACGCTTGTTCTTGATGTAAATCACATGGCAGATATATCTGTTGTTGCATATTATGTATCGGCATCTGACAGCGATGTCAGAATTCCTGTTCATTTTGCAATAAAGTCCGATGTTCGTACACCGCTTAAGGGTGACGGAACAATCAAGTCTCCGTATCTTATTTCAAATGCATACGACCTTGAGACAGTAGCATATTATGACAGCTATGGCAAATATTTTGCTCTCGCTTCGGATATTAGCTTCAGTGCAAAGGACTTTGAGTTCGGCGGTGGCTTCTATAATGTCGGTAACGGTGTGGTTACAATCGGCAGTGCCGAATCGGGATTCAAAGGTAATTTCACAGGTCTTTATAACGGAAAAGTTCATTCAATCACCGGATTGAAGCTTTCCGGCAACGTTCTCGGCGGACTTTTCGGAGCAACGGACGGAGCAGTTATTTCCGATATTATTATCAACAACGCAGATGTAACCGGTCTCAACTATGCCGGAGTGGTTATCGGTAATGCAAAAGACACGGTTATCAAGAACGTAACAGTTAATTCATCTTCCGCAGTATCAAGTGAATTTGGCAGTGTTGCAGGTATTATTGCCGGCAAGGCTGAAAATCTTACAGCGGAAAACATTACAATAAATAATTCAAAAGTATCCACAACACTTACAGCGACCTCAGCTACAGTTGAGATTGCCGGCGGCATTGCAGGTATTTTCAGCGGTACGCTCGGCAGTGTTCAGATGAGCGATGTAACGGTTAAATCCGGCACGGTTGCAGGCGGCGTTGTCGGCAGTGCAGAAAACGCACAGCTTGATGGTGTTGTATTCAACGGAACCGTTTCAGCCGAAACGGCAGGCGGAATGATCGGAAACCTCAACAATCCGCTTGGAACCTCTGTAAAGGATTGCTTTGTAAGCGGTTCTGTAAAAGGGGAAAAGCTCGGTGCGGGTGTAATTGCGGAGATTGGAAGAAATCCGGCATTTATAGCTAAAACAGATAAAACTTTGATTAAGAATACTGTTGTTGCGGCAAAGGCTGAGGCGGAAAATTCAGCTGCAGTTATAGCTAAAGCAGACAAGGATACATTCTCAGACAGTGAGAAAGCAAGTTCTAAGATTTTATCCGAGGTATATTATTCATCATATCAGAATGAAAGTGTCTTTGGTACGCAGGAGCTTAATTCGTATCAGAAATCCGGTTTTACAGCAGTCGATCTCAGCTCAATGAGCTGCACTCTTGGCGGAACAGAAAAATCCTTCATAACACTTAACGGTGAAAACACCGTTCTTGGCGATGCGGATATCAAATTGTCAGCCGGTAACGGTACCTATAAGTCCTTTGAGCTGAGCGGACACAAGTTTGAGCTTGTTTCTGTTAAGTCTGATCCAAATGGTGCTCTGGCTTATGACCAAGCAACATCGGCTGTCAGTGCTGTCGGTTCTGTTGAAGGTGCAAAGCTTGTTTTTGTATATTCAAATGGACTTGAGACAGCAATCCCGGTCGCATATTCATCCCTTCTTGCAGGTTCAGGAACAAAATCCGATCCTTACAGAGTAGGAACGGCGGATGAGTTTGCAATTATGATGCAGAACGGCGACCGTGACGATGTTTATTATGTTGTTACAAATGATATTGATCTCAGCACAGTTAAATCAGCCGAGAGCTTTGCAGGAATACTTGACGGCACCAACCATGTTGTATATGATTTCAGCGGAGAGTCGCTTTTTGCAGGTGTAAGCGGAGAAATAAAGAATCTCGGTTTTGTAGGCTTTGACATTGATTCCGATTCTGCAACTTCAATCGGTGCTGTTGCAGGAGAGCTTAACGGCGCAACGGTTGAAAATTGCGTTGTGGTTGCCGATGTTAATGCAAAGGGCACGGTTCAGGATGCCGGTATAATTGCCGGTCGTGCGATAAACGGTACGGAAATTAAGGATTGCATTACTTCCGGTAGAGTAAGCGGCTCGTCGCTTCTTGCGGCCGGTGGACTTGTCGGTGATACGAACAACGCTAAAATCAGCGGCACGGTTTCAACTGCATACGTATCGTCCGGCGGATATGCCGGCGGACTTGTCGGTGAGGCCGATTATACATCTGTAAGCAATTCAGTCTTTGCAAATATGGTTAATTCCACTGCCCTAAAAGCGGGCAATATAGTCGGAAGATTTGGTACCTCATCTTTGGCAGAGAATGTTTTCTTTGACGGTCGCACCGCAAGGAATAATCTTGCTGCGGCAGAGGGAGAATCGGATTCCATGAAGGAATCGACCACAAAGGCGTTGGCTGATGCAGCAATTATCGGTTTTGTTACAACAAATTCCGGTTATGCAGTTCCGGCTTCACTCAAATCAAGTGAAAGCTCAGCAAAATTTGCAACGGCTGTTGAGTTTGCTGCACTTGCTGTGAAGTATATGTCAGGCTCAAATGCGGGAACAGCGATGAGCTATACGGATATTAAGATTCCTGCCGAGGTTAATTCAAACGCTTTGAGTGTTGATAAATCAAAGGGTCTTGTAATTACTCTTATGAAGAATAAAGACTATGCTTCAACGGATAATTTGATCGCAAGATATGCCTATCCGATGGGCGACAAGTTTACAACAATAAGCTATTCGATCAACGATAAAACAGGTAAACTGACAGATAAGCTGGTCGGAGTTATGCTTAAGACAAAGCTTAATGACAGTTCAAATTCGTTTAGCTTCTTCACAACAATCGGTTCGGAGATTAGAACCATAAACGGCATTGGCGTTACAGAGGGCGGAATTTATGTTGACCTCAGCTTGCCGAACGGTTATGGTTACAGTGTCAGAGCGGTTGATTCAGACGGAAAGACGCTTAAGGTTACCGATGAGATGAACGAAGGTAAATTTATTGCTACAGATAATTCAGATAATGTTGATATAGTTATCGAAATTAACGAGTCAAAGCCCGAATGGGGTATCAGAGCTATCTGGAGTGTTATTGGTAAATAAGTAGAGGGTTGATGTTACAATGAAAAAAGAGTTTGCATTTATCAAAAACTTAATATTAGCTGTGGCATCGGCCCTGACTCTTATAGCGGTTTCCTTTGCATGGTTTAGCAATTCCAGTGAAAATTTTGTTCCGTCAATTAAGGGTGAGGTTGTCAGTCCGACTTATGCAAGCGTTGCTTATTACGAGGCGGATAACAACGGAAATTACTCTCGACTTACGGGAAATATAGAGCTGAAAAATTGGTCATCGGGTGCATTTAAAAAATACAAGATGATTTTAACGACGGCAACAGACGAAAAGCTTAAGCTGAGCATGTCAATAAACGAATTGCCTTCAAATATGAATTCAGATTTAAAAAAGTCCGTTCAGGTAAAATACAACGTCTACAAAGCGACAAAAACGATGAAAAACGGAGTAATGACATTTAATGACGGTGCTTTGCTTTTCAGCTCGGATTATATGAGCCTTGCAGACCTCTCAAACGGAAAGATTTTTGACGGAAGATCTCTTGCCGACAGTCAAACGGAAAAGAATGATGTTTACATTATTTATTATGAGATTGGGCTTTCGGCCGATAGCCCGTCATCAATAGAAGGCCTTTCATCATCACTCGGAACGTTGCAAATAAGCGTTCAGCCGGTATCATAATATATGAAAAAAGCAAGTAAGGTTTTTTCTAAAGTCATGGCAGTGCTTTCTGCAGTGATATTTATCTTTGGATTTACAGTTTTCATTTCGGTGCTCGGTGCGTCTGCGGGAAAAGCACCAAGTGTGCTTGGATTCAGCGTTTTTCAGGTGCAAACGGGAAGTATGGAGCCGGAAATCCCAATTGGCGGAATTGTTGTAGTTCACAAGACCAACCCTTCATCATTAAAGGTCGGCGATATTATATCGTTCTATTCCAATGATACAAAAATAAGCGGAAAAATCAATACACACAGAATTATTGAAATCAAAGACAGTGACAGCGGTGAAAAAATATTTTACACAAAGGGCGATGCTAATGACTCTGCCGATACAGCGGCTGTTTTTGAAATGGACTTGATTGGTAAAGTTGTTGTAAATTTTGGTACGGTTGGCGGTTCGGTTCTGGGCGTGTTGAGAAATCCGAAGATTATATTTATTTTTATTGTGTTGCCGCTAATCTTAATTACATTAGGCGAAGCGGTTAATTTGGCTAAATTGATTGCCGAATACAAATTCTCGGATCAGAAGGATGAAGAAGATGAAAAATCTTCACAAACAAAAGATTAATATGCTTCTGACCGCAATCGTGATTTGCATTTCGGTCGTGGCTGTCGGAGTGGTTTATACTCCGAAAATATTAAAGATGGATATGAAAGTTGTCGAAACCGGCAGCATGTCTCCAACAATCAAGCCGTATAGTTTGATATATATAAGGCCTTATGACAGCTTCGAGGATTATAGAGTCGGGGATATTGTTACTTTTACAGACAACTATCAGCAAAAAAGCTTCACACACAGGATTGTTGAGATCGATGAGCAAACGCAAAGCTTTGTTACTAAGGGTGATGCGAACAAGGAAAATGATCTCGGTAAAATCTCGGCCGAATATGCTCAGGGCAAGGTCGAGGTGTCTATTCCCTATTTGGGATATTTTGTGAAATTTCTGCGATACACTGCCGTTAAGGTTGCAATCGCAATAATATATGTCGCTTGGGCGGCGATTGAAATTGAGCTGTTCATGGCGGAAAGGAAGAAAGCAAATGACTAAAAGAATAATTGCTTTTGTTGCATCGTTGGCGGTTGTTGTAGGTCTTATGAACTGCGGAACATCATATGCATGGTTTGTTACGACGCTGGAAAAAAAGCAGAGTATTTCAGTTTCCGTTGTAAGCACAGCACAGACGGCAAAGCTTACGGACCTCGACAGCGGTGAAAAAAGAATAATTATGCCCGGCGACAACCTTGTAAATCTTGACGGACAGGGAGCAATGCTGAGGATCAATAACGGCTCGACAACCGATGTTCAAATCAGGCTTTCAATAGAATACACAAGCTATGCTTCCGGCAAGGCGGAGCAGAAGCTTTATTCCGGAAATAACGACGATATTGAAGTCACTTTCGCCGCTGACAAGTGGTCAAAAAATACGAATGCAAGCGGAGTCTGTTACTTCTATTATATGGGCAATAGCTACAGCTCGGCAGAGGTTTATGATCTCAAGAGTGTTCCGGCGGTTAGCTCCGATGTTTCATATGTGGATGCTATTTCAAGCATATCTTATAAGAATAATATTTCAAAGGCATATTCGGGTCAGCCTGTAAACATAAAGGTGAGCTTTGAGGCTAAGCAGGCAGATAATGTTTCATGGAGCAGCATTGATTCATACCGGCTTTCCGGAACTGCTGCATGAAAAACGGCAGAGTCAGGCCGAAAATCGGCAATATATTATTTAATATTCTTTCTATTGTAACATTGATTGCTGTTGTGTTTGTGCTTTTTAACATTGTCTCAGGCGCAAAGGGATATGCTGTAACAAGTGAAAGTATGGAAAAAACACTTTCAAGAGGCGATATAGTTTTTTCGAAGAAAGTCAGCTTTGAAGAATTGAGGGTCGGTGATGTTATAACCGTCGGTTCCAAAGAGCTTGATGAATATTTTACCCATCGAATTGTCAGCATTGACAAGGATAACAAAACGATTGAGACGAAGGGTGACAACAACCCGGAGAAGGATCCGATGGCAACACCGGCGGACAGAGTTATAGGCAAGATGTGGTACAGTGTGCCGCTTCTCGGTTATATTACCATATCTTTCGGGAGCGTTTCCCAGACAAAAGGCTTGATAATCTTAGCGATCGTTGCGGTTGCATTGATTGCACTTAATATGATTTTAACCGGCACTAAAAACAAGAAAAACGGAGGTGGCAGCGATGAATAAAATTAGAAGAATAATGACGCCTGTTATGGCGATTGTTCTTGTTCTTTGCATCGGATATTTTTCGGGAATGTCAAAGACCTCCGCATGGTTCTATGACAGCGGCGTTATCGACAGCGGTGACAGCTTTGTTTTCGGAAATCTTTCTGTTAACACCAAGTTTGTTATAAACCACAGCGTCCTGTTTGAAGCAACAACAAAGCTTGCCGATGAGAACGAAAAGTTCTTCGACAAAGCAGTTAATTTTGATGACGTCAATGTTGCCAATTCGGGAACTGTTCCGGCAAGGGTTTATATCAACATCGATGTCACAAACGGTGCAAAGGGTTATCGTTGGTTTGTATATACCGATGATATGCTTATCAACGGAAGCATAAAAGAGACAATTAAAGCAAATGTGAAGGATCTTACAAAAGCAGGGCTTGATGAATACAACAGTTCAAAGTATGTTCTTCTTGCTCCCGGTGAGTCGAAGGTCGTTAGAATTGCAAGCTGGGTTGAGTATGATGATGTAAGTGCAGAGCTTATGAAAGGCGAGTCGCTTACCATCGCAACAAGAATTTATATGACCGCCACACAGAATACGGACGGAATAATTGATTAAAGGAATCGAGGTGACGGATATGTCAAAAAAGATAAGCAAAAAAGCAATAGTTATCATTGTTGCGGTTATCGCAATAATTGCCGTAGTCGGCAGTTCTTTGGCGTGGTTCGTTACCCAAACATCCAAATCTCAGAGTTTCATTCTTTCGGGAATTAAAACTTCGGCGAATGTCTATTTTGCAAACGGCAAAAACAATGTGGACGCTGAAAAATTTAAGGATGAGAATGGACTTTACACGTTGAGCCTTAACAAAGACGATGAGAATTATATCGGAAAGCTCAAGGTTATTATCAATCGCAGCGGAGCAACCTGTTGTCTTAGAGTTAAGACGGTGTTTGAGTGGCAGCTTGCCGATGGTTCTGTTACTCAGTTCACGACAAATGTTCCATATGTTTTTACCAACGATTGGTATGATAATCGCAGTGTCGATTACTGTGTTTATTATATGGGCGGTGACCGCTCGGGTAAAGCAAGAGTTGATACCCTTTTCCTTATAAACAGCTTTGATGAGAGCAAGTTTGACCTTTCGGGCGTTGAGGAAGGCACATCGGTCAAAGCCTTGATTGAAATTGATGCAGTTCAGACAAACCGTTATCCGCAGCTTTGGAATATTGAAAAATTACCGTGGGAATAATGGAAGTTGATATCTATGCCGAATAAGAAAAATGTGCCTGTGGCAGGTAAAACTGTCGCAGGCAAAAACAATTATAACAAGAAAAAAGAAGCACAGAAGAAAAAAGCGGAGGCAGAGAAAAACGCCCGGCGAGTGCTTGAAGAAAAAGAAAAAAAGCAGAAGCAGCGTGAAAAACGCAGCGAAGAGATTCGTAAGCAGCGACAAAAAGCTTCGGCTAAGAAAACCAAGGTGGCCGAGAAGGCGTCAAAAAGAGAAAAGAAAAAGGTTTTGCGTAAACGCCAAAAGGCTCGTTTTATAAAAAAGTTCCGATACTATACGAGCAAAAAGTTTCTTTCTTCGCTGAACTATTTTCGTATTTTTACTTGCATTGTTTTGCCGATCGCCGTGATTGTTACCGCAAGCATATGTGTATCTCGGTCGGTTTGGGTAAATGTTCCCTCAGAGATAAGAGCAACGGAATTTAACGGAAGAGTGGAGAGCGAAACGGTTGCTGAGGACAGCGTTTTCAACGCACAGCAACAGCAGGTTTTTGTTGACGCTCTCAATGCAAGAGGAAGTAATAAATTCAGCTTCTACTTTAATTCGGTTGTTAATGTCGGAGATGATTTTTCAACGAACGACCTTTGTTTTGGCAACCCCAAGACCAATGACTGCGTGCTTATTGCAACAGTGTATGATAAGGATGACGCGGTTCTTTATCGTTCGCTCGGACTTGAGCCGGGTAGGGAGATAAACCACGTTAAGCTATTTGACGAGCTGAGCTATGGAATACACGATGTCAAGGTTGCGGTTAATGCCTATGACCGAAAGACAAACAAAAAAATCGGCACTAAATATGCTGAAATAAAGATTGCGGTCGGTGTGGAGTACAATGGCGAAAAATAAATCAAAAAAATCAATATTGATGGCTGTTTTTGCCGTGATAGCGTTTGTGTTGTGTGTGGTTGCTTTGACCGGCAGTGCGCCTCGCATAAGGCTTTCTCTTGCGGGCGGCGGAAAGGTCAGTAACGGTATTCTGGCCGGAGTTGAAGCGGATGCACACATAACAAGCGTTCCGGAGGGCGAGATACGCTATTTGATAAACAAACGTATTATGTTTGAAAACAGCTATTCGCTTGGCAATGTGATGCTGGAGAATCCCGAAAGCTGTCAGTATGATATTAAATTTGTTATCTATAAGGATGACGGCGAGATGATATACACTTCGCCGATGATTAAACCCGGCCAGTGCCTTGAAAAAGATAAGCTTTCGACTGTGGTTAAGGCGGGCGAATATAATTGCTCATACTCGGCGCAGGCGTATCAAAACGGCGATTTGAAAGGTGAAGTTACCGGAGTTGTGACTGTAACGGTCGGATAAAATGAATATTTTCAAGACTGTCGTATTCCGGCAGTCTTATTTTATGTAAAAAAACACCTCGGAGATTTGAATAAAACATCTCCGAGGTGTAGCTGTTATTGTTTAGGTTTATTTGTTATCAATCTTATAAATTGCGTAAGCAAGGAACTGACCGTTTACAAAGTCGCAACCGTTTGTGATGATGAAATCCTTATAGGCCTGAATGTAAATACCCTCTGACATTATGCCGGGATTTGATTTTTTCGTCGGATGAGTGAAGCTTGTGGTTCTCGGTGCTCCTGCACTGGAAACATGAACCATTGTTGCAGTTGTGCCGTCATAGTCCGAGATATTGAGGTCGGGGTTGTAGCATTCCATATGATATGCCCAATGAGAATGGCCGTTGAAGAATACAACGTTATGATACTTCTCAAGAAGCTTTCTGAAACGTCTTTCGTCCTTGTTGCCTTTAAAGTAGGGGATCGTATAGAAGAAACCCCAATCGTTGTATATGTTGCCCTCGCCGAGAAACGGGTTGCCTTTGGGAGCATTGAGGAAGGTGTGGAAATAGAGGTAAACTCTCTTGTCCTTGTATTTCTCAAGCATTGCCTCAAGCCAATCCTGCTGTTCGTCAGTTACGATCTGAACAAACGGAACATAAGCGTCTTTAACCTGGCTAAAGAAAATGAATACATCGCCATTAGTTTCTTCGCCTGAATAAACGAAATCATATCCGTTATCGGCTACATCCAGAACACCGTCCGGCTTGTTGTCGGAAAATACGCCGACATTAACGTTTGCTTTCCATGAATCGTAGTTAAACTTATCTCTGCAGTCATGGTTACCCTTACAGGCGAAGATGTTGAAATCGTGCTGATCATTGTACTTATGGAAAGATTCATACGAGGAAGTTTCGCCCTCATATGAAAGATCTCCGGAAACGCCTACGATTGAAACACCCATATCGTCGAGGAAGTTAAGTGCCTGAGGATAGGAGGTGTCTGACCAGTCGTTGCCTTCGCCGTCAAAGTATCTTCCAAAGTGAACGTCGCTAAGCGAGCCGAAGCTGTAGGTCATATCGCCGTAATCGGGAATGTTTTCTTCAGGGATTTTGTCCGTATCGAGGAGCTGATCCTGATAATAGAGAAGTATGGTTTCCGCACCGTCGGGAATTGCAAGGAAAGAATTTGTCTCGTGCTCGCCTTTACCTTTCTTTACGTCAACCTGAGCGAACCAGCTGTAAGGAACAGTTTTGCCGCTTGGGGAGCTTGTGGTAAGCTTGTTGCCCTGTGCGTCGCCCCAGTAAAGCTCATAGGTTGCGTCAAAGTTTGCCGTAACCATTGCCGTACCTTCGGCAGAACCGGCCTCTTCTCTTGTGAAAATAAAGTTTGCATTTGCCTTAACTCCGTCTGACGGAAACGGAACGGGAGCAATTATTCCGGCAGAAATGAGGGCCGAAAGAATGAGCGCAATAAGCTTTTGCATGAAATTGACTATCATATTTTTCCTCCGAATTTTAAAAATTTGTGTATCCGCTGATACCAAAAATATTATACCATTTTTAAGCAACGGAAATCAATACTTTCTTGACATTTGTGTTATAATTGTATACAGAAAAAAGAATGGAGGTACATTTATGAAAGACTTTTACAGTATTGTTAAGGCACGCAGAAGCATCAGAGGATACAATAGTGACGAAATTCCTGCCGATAAGCTTGCAAGAATTCTTGAGGCCGGCACATATGCACCGACAGGCCGTGGGAAGCAGTCGCCGCAGATTATCGCAATAAAGGATAAGGCAACAAGAGATAAAATTTCAGCACTCAATGCAGCAATCATGGGCACGGACAGCGACCCGTATTACGGCGCACCGGTGATTGTTCTTGTGCTTGCGGACGGAAATGCCAATACCTTTGTTGAGGACGGAAGCTGCGTGCTCGAAAATCTCATGCTTGCCGCCGAGGCTGAGGGTCTTGGTTCTGTTTGGGTTCATCGTGAACGTGAAATCTTTGATAGCGAAGAGGGAAAAGCTTTGCTTCGTGAATGGGGCTTGCCGGAAACACTTCGGGGCGTAGGCTCGATTGCTCTTGGATATCCCGCTGTTGAGCCGAGAGAAGCCGCACCGAGAAAGGCAGACTATATAAAGATTATCTAAGATAAAACAATTACAATTTGTAACTTTTTGTAACTTTTTCAAATTTGTCAGATATGACGTCTAATGAGCAAATCTGAATATAGTTTTATAGCATTCTATACAAAAAATTAGCTGATTTTGACTGCAACAGGCCATAAATATGGACTCGAAATCACATTTTCGGGCGTTCAAAATTTGACTTTTGTAACTTTTTGTGTTATACTCCTGTCCGTTGTGCAAAAACTACCGACAGGAGTTATTTTATGAAGACAATAATTAAAAAAATAATGCCGGTTCTTTTGGCAATAGTTACTATCCTTACAATCGCCTCATTTAACACGGCGAGTGCAAAAGGATATAATTGTACGAATGCGAAGCTTCAGCAGCTTATCAATGAGTGGGATGGCGTTTATTGGACAGGTTCGTTCAGAACGGCAACTACATGCAAGGGCTTTGCCGATATGATGTTCAATGAGCTTTACGGCAACGGCGGCGTAGGTGCTTACAATTCGGGTGCTTACAGCTATTATGTTCCGACCCCTCGAAAGGCAACTGAGCTTGCAAGACTCAGCTCAGCGGGCTACCGGGATTTTTATAACATCATGCATAAAGCCGCTTCGGGCGACTATATTCAGTGGGCAACCGCATATTCGCAGCATTCGTCAATTTTCATTTCGTGCGATGAAAACGGCTTCTACGTTTTTGACAGTAACTATGTTGAGCCGTATCTCTGCACCGTGCATTACATCACCTATCAATATATTACTGATGTAACCTATGGTGTTTCTCTTTACAGGTCGACCTCAAGTGCCGCCGCTGTGAAGAAAAAAGCGAAAAAAACTGTTGCAAAGAAGGCAAAACCAAAGGTTATTCCATATGAATTTGCGGAAAAGAATGTCGCTCTTTCATATATGGAGACCTACACACCGACCGTTAACGGCGGAAAGAAAATAGCAAGCTGGACTTCCTCCGATGATCATGTTGCCGTTGTAAGCAGCGACGGCCTTATTGAGGGCGTTTCCGGCGGCACGGCAGTAATCACTGCAATTAACACAGAGGGCAAGTCAACACAGATGACTGTAACTGTCGAGGATACCTCGGTCAAAAGAATTATCGGTGTGTTGCTTGAGGGCTTCAAATCAATGGATATGAGCGACCTCATTGCCTAAGTTGAATAATGAAGAAAGCGTGACCGATTGGCCACGCTTTTTTAATTTTTCTTCAAAAAATTCACTCCGAATATTCTGTGAATCGGTTTTGTGATTTTTGATTTCATACGTTGAGTTTGTGTCATCCAGCTTCCTGAATACCAGTGAATAGAAAATGTGTTTTCCGTTTTGCTCATGATTCCCGTGTTGCTGCCGTAAGGATTCATGTAGTCGCTCGGGAGAATCAGTGCGCCTGCAACGGTCTGCATTTTTCCGTCAAGCTTCAATCCATGGCGAAGCAGGGCGTCCGTATTGAGTCGGGGGCAGGTAACCGTGCCTCTCTTTCCGTCAAGGTAAGGCTCATATTCTTTAACCATTGCGGTAATGGCTTCACCATGAGCAACAGACCCGAAGCCGAGTCCCGTTGCGACGTAATCGGGGTTTTCCAGACCGAAAAATGCGTCATTGTCAAGAAGAAAATCAATATTTTTAATAAGCTCAACATCGGTGTCGAAATATATTCCGCCGTTTTTTTCAATTATTTCAAGTCGGGCAAAATCGCTGAGAAAGGCATATTTCTTTTCTTCGGCGCACATCTTGGTATAGCCCGTTGAATTAACGTCGTAGTTACTCTCGTTCCATTCGATAATTTCATAATCCGGGCAGAATTTTTTCCAGCTTGCTATGCATTTTTTAACGGATTTCGGCTTTTCACCGCCGCCGAACCAGCAATAGTGAATCTTTTTGGGAATCATTCGGTCACCTCCGTAAAAAGTATTATAGCATAAACAATCAAATTAGGCAAATTTAGCTTAAAAGACAAATCAAAATAAAAAGTCCCGCTCCGAAGAACAGGACTTTACTCTGGTGAGGATGAATGGATTTGAACCATCGACCCCTTGCATGTCAAGCAAGTACTCTAACCAACTGAGCTACACCCTCAAAGCAGGGATATTCTATCATACTTTTTTCCCTTTGTAAAGGGTTTTATAAAAACTTATGGAATCATTTTCTCTTTTTCCTTGAAATATAGTCGGTTATAGGTTATACTTTAATCTAAGGGAATATGAAAGGAGACATAATGTATTACATTATAATGGACCTTGAGTGGAACAATGCTTTTGTTCACCGAACAAAGAGCTTCATGAACGAGATTATCGAGGTCGGTGCAGTTATGCTTAACGAGGAGCTTGAAGAAATCAGCGAATTTTCCTGCTTCGTCAAATCGAGAATAGGCAAAAAAATACGCAGTAATATTAAAAAGTTGACTCATATCACAAACGACGATATGCGAAGCGGTGAGCCGTTTGAAGCGGTGATGAAAAAGTTCGAGGACTGGATAGGAAACAGGGAGAACGTTATTCTGACATGGGGCAATAGTGATATCCGGGTTATTATTGAAAATTTCCGTCTTCTTACGGGTCGAGAGACTGTTCCTTTTTTGTCAAACTACACGGATGTTCAGCGATATTTTCAGATTAAAAGGAATATCCCGGTTGATAAGCAGCTTGGTCTTTTTAATGCGGCCGAGGACGTTGGAATGGATCCAAACAGCTTTTCTCACCACAGAGCGTTGGATGACAGCTTGCTGACCGCCGAATGTTTCAGACGCGTCCGTGACGATGATTTTGAAAGATACATTCAGCCGTGCGATAATACGTTTTATGAAAGGCTTTTCTTCAAGCCTCATGCGATCAGCAATATCAACAGCCCTCTTGTTGATAAAAGCTTGCTCAACTATACCTGTGAGGAATGCGGTGTTAAGGGTAAAATCATAAAGAATTGGCGTTATTCCAATCAGTATTTCCGAGCAACATACGTTTGCCCTCAATGCGGCAAGCAGGTTCGTGTTGCCGTTCGTTTTAAAAAATATTTTGATTGTCTCGATACAAGAAAAACGGTTACTCTTATCAAAGATGATGAACCGCCGATGCTTATACAAAATGGCCTTGAATGATTTATTCAAGGTCTGCTTTTTTGTATAAACCGTAAAATGTGAACAAATTATAAATAAGTGATTGACAAATCATACTTTCTGGTATAAAATAAATCGAACTCTTTAAGAGCGGTACAGTGATGCCGACAAGATTTTACATGAAGCAGAGCAGGGTCTGCATATATACTTATGTAATTTTGTGTCTTGTCGCACTGTGCGACAGGGCATTTTCTTTTTTTCGGAGGCTCGCATGAACAAAAAAATCATGGATGAAGCGGCTCTTGGAAGAGCTGTAATGAGAATCTCACACGAAATAATCGAGAAAAACAAGGGAACCGAGAATATTGTGCTTGTCGGAATCAAACGCAGGGGAATCTACCTCGGACAGATGATTCACGACAACATCATGAAGATTGAGGGCGTTGACGTCCCGTTCCAAACCTTGGATATACATTTTTATCGTGATGACTTGACCAAGGAGAGTGATGCTCCGGTCTATAACGCCGAAAACAATCAGTTTGAAGTCACGGATAAAAAGATTGTCCTGGTTGACGACGTTATATACACGGGCAGAACGGTCAGAGCGGCAATCGAAGCGATCTTCACAATGGGCAGACCGTCGCAGATACAGCTTGCCGTGCTTATTGACAGAGGACATCGTGAGCTGCCGTTTAAGGCGGACTATATCGGCAAGAGTATACCAACCTCAAAGAATGAGACGGTATCGGTCAAGGTTGAGTGTATCGACGGAGAAACAGGCGTGGATTTGCTCACGGATTAAGGATTTAAACACGAACGTGTTTGAAATAAAGGAAAAAAACGGAGGTATATCAAATGCAACTTATTTACAATGTCAAAGACAAACCGAAATTCGGTCAGCTTATCGTTTTCGGTTTCCAGCAGGTTCTTGCTATTCTTGCGGCAACAATCGCAGTTCCGACGATCATCGGTAACGGAATGTCGCAGTCGGCAGCTCTTTTCGGAGCAGGCGTCGGCACAATCGTTTATCTTCTCTTCACAAAGTTTAAAAGCCCTGTTTTCCTCGGCTCATCATTCGCTTTCATCGGTTCGATGCTTGCAGCCTTTGCAGGAGCGATTTCCGAGGCAGCCGGACACTTTGGTCTTATCATCGGTGCTCTTTTCGCAGGACTTGTTTATGTTGTTATTGCAATCGCTGTAAAGGTTGCAGGTGTTAAATGGATCAACAAGCTTATGCCTGCCGTTGTTATCGGACCGACGGTTTCAATCATCGGATTGTCGCTCGCAGGCAATGCAGTCGGCGATCTCACACTCGGTAAGGTTATGACCGAGGTTACAACTCAGACAGTTGAAAACGGCAAAATCGTTGATGTTGTTTCGTCCGTATCAACCGCAAGTCCGTATGTTGCACTTATCTGCGGACTCATAACTCTCTTTACTGTTGTTATCTGCTCGGTTTACGGCAAGAAGATGACAAAGCTCATTCCGTTCATTATCGGTATCCTTGCAGGCTATGTTGCCGCTGCAATCTTCACCGTAATCGGTATCAAGACAGACAACACAGCACTTCAGGTTATCGACTTCACGGTTTTCCACGACCTTAAGTTGTTCTCCGTTCCAGATTTCACATTCCTTGAGGCTGCAAAGGGCGCTAAGGAAATCGACGCTCAGTATCTCGCAACTGTTGCAGTTGCTTATGTTCCCGTTGCATTCGTTGTATTCGCAGAGCATATCGCAGACCACAAGAACCTTTCCTCAATCATTGAGCAGGATCTCCTTGAGGAGCCGGGTCTTCACAGAACGCTTCTCGGTGACGGTGTCGGTTCAATGTTCGGCGCAATCTTCGGCGGCTGCCCGAACACAACATACGGCGAGTCGGTCGGCTGCGTAGCAATCACCGGTAACGCTTCTGTTGTAACGATTCTCGCCACAGCAATCATGTGCATGATCATCTCCTTCTTCGGACCGTTCGTAACCTTCCTTGCAAGTATTCCGAACTGCGTAATGGGCGGTGTTTGCATCACTCTCTACGGCTTCATCGCAGTCAGCGGACTTAAGATGATCCAGAAGGTTGACCTTGACGACAACAAGAACCTCTTTGTTGTAGCGGTTATCCTTATCTGCGGCATCGGCGGACTTACCGTAAACTTCGGCAAGGTAACGCTCACTTCTATCGCTTGCGCACTTATCCTCGGTATCATTACAAACGCAATGCTTTCAAAGAAAGGCAAGAAGGCATAAGCCAAGCAAAGACAAAAGATATAAAATCACTCCCACTCGTTCAGTGAACGGGTGGGAGTTTTTATGTTTAAGATCGTTGTTACAAGAATATGCTCGCCATATTATAAAATTAATGCATAAAAAAATACACACTATATAAATTTTTTTGTGGTACTTGACAGGAATGTTAAAATAATATATAATTAAACCATAAAATGGCAAAGGGGGGATGATAGAAATGGTTTATTAATTTTTTTGGAAAACATATTCAAAATAGGAGGGAAACATATGAAGAAAAAAATAATTGCAATAATTGTTTGTGTCTGTTTGTTTATTGGAACAGGGCTGACAACTGCGTTTGCAAAATATGGAAAATTAGTAGAAATATCTGTTCCTAGAGGTACCGGGTATAGAACGCATAAGACACTTTGTGGCACAAAAACTACATATAATGACAACTGGTTTCTTTATGTGGAGAAGAAAACAATGTGGACTTACCCGTATGCAAAGTTAGTTGATGCTGATGGCAATGATAAAGGAACGGAAGTAACAATAAAAAACAACGATGTTACGTATTCCGGAATAAGCTTCCGAACCGAAAAAAATAAAAATTATTATGTTGCAGTTAAGCCAAGAGGAGCACAGTTTGGAACAGATAAAATCACTGCAAAGGTAGATCCGGGTTAATAGTTTTTGCCAACCGAATACATATTGTATTCGGTTGGTTTTAGGAGAATAAGGTATGATAAAAAATGATCTGAAAAGATATTCAAAATCATATGTCAATATAATCCTTTTTGTGGCAGTAGTTATTATAGTTGCTATTTGTTTCTTCTCAGCCGGTCAAAGTGCAGAAGGCATACAAAGGCAGCTTCAAATTGCCAAAGCTGAAGGGGCAACAAGAGATATAAGCAAATTGCAGGAAATAGTAGATGGCTTCTCGGGTATAAGCTATGCTTCTCGGCTGTTTTTTAATGGCGAGGCAGCGTCATATATTCCTCTTGCATATATTATATGTTTTTCGGTGATGTTCGGTTCACAAATGTTTACAAATTTGCATTATGGGTTTGGCAATATGATAGTTACAAGAGAAAAATACAAGAAATATGTTTTTTCTTCTTTTGCCTCTCAAAGTATATATATGGCGGTTATTATTGCAATGGTTTCGGCTGTAATTACAATTTCACCGATTTTAGCTAAGCCCCCGATTAGCGGAATTCCGGTTCAGGGAACTCTTGGAGTAGAAATTCAAAGTTTGGCACAGTTTATCGGAATGGTTTGTGCTCAAGCTGCCATAATAATTCTTTATGTTGTTCCGTTGGTAAACTTGACAACTGTAACACCGCTTTTTGTCTCAAATAAATATTTGAATATGTCATTGCCTCTGGCCTTTTTTATGATTACATATGTTCTTCCGAATCTTTTGGAAGTCGCAGGAGAAAAAGTTCAGGAGATAGCGCAGTACATTCATCCGGTTGTTTATTTGGGTTGTATTGCAGACTATTATGTTGTTTCAAGTGAGAATTACACCGTAACGGATTTATTGACTAAGATGGCGGTTTTGCCGATATTTATAATATTGTGCTTGTCGATTATAACGTATTTCAATATAAAAAGATATGAGAAAGATTATATAAAATGATGCTAATGATTAAAAAGAAAAGTCTATGGCTTTATATCATATTTCTTACGGTTTGTATGGCTGCCATTTGGATTCAATATGTCAGAATACCTGAGAATTTTTTTACTCTTAATTCTGTATCAATGTCTAATTTGGTGTATGGCCAACAAAAGCTTTATTTCAATCAATCTGTTTGGATAGTGCTATTAACTTATATTTTGCGAGTTGAATATTTTGAACCTGTTTTGCGAGTAAGGTTAAAAAGCGACGTTTATTTTTCATTAGTAACCAAAGGCATTATATATTGTTTTGTTTATTCAATTTATGTATTTGCCGCACACTTGATTTTTTCGGCTATTTCCGATATTGGCTTAGATTTCAGCATGTTTTCAGGGCTTGCTAAAACGGCATTTTTCTGTTTGATGTGTTATACGGAATACTATATTGCATTTTTCCTGTTAAAAAATCACTTCCTTTCCGCTACAATCGTTTGTCTGAAAAATTTGGCAATAATTATTATTGCATATATAATTGAATTTCATCTTGGAGCACCGACAGAATTTCAAAATAATTACTTCGGAAATCTTGTTTATATTATTATCGAAACAATTATTGCAAATGGAGTTTTATATTTTCTCGTTAAGCGAAAGGAATGTTTATGATTAAAAGGAGCTATATAGGTACCTTTTTTATAATGATGGGAATAAATTGGCTAACTGCTTTGTGGTTTTCTGCTCCCGGGTTAACAAAATTCAATATTGTAGAAATAAGTTTACTTTGCTTTAAAAATGTTGAGTATATATCGATTATAAATAGTTTGTTTTCAGCGGCTATTGTCGGATCAATTGTTGTAGTTGCAGCTTCTTGCATTGAAAACATGAACAAAATGAACGTTTTGATTTGTTCACGATTTGGCTTTTCAAAAGAGAAAAGCGTTAGATTTTACTTTCTTCAGTTTTTTGTAAGTTCGCTTTGTTTATCAATAACAAAAGCGGTTGCCGATTTGTTATATTGTCAGAATGAACTGTTTGAAAATGTCGGATCGTTTATAAAACTATATTTTTTGCTTTTGGCTTTTTCTTATATTGTTTTTTTGATTATTTTTTTGTTCTTGCAATATGGGTATAAGATTAAACTAACGGTCTTAATTCTTATGCTGATTTCTCTTGTGCTTCCCAAATTGTCAAAGTCTGAATATTTTATATTTCAATGTTGGGGGATCGCCGGAGAAAGATATACACAGGATTTCTTTTTGCTGATTGCCATTAAGTTGGGAGTTATTATTTTGCTGTCAATAATTATTACATTAAAATTGAAAAACAAAGATATATTTACATAAGCTCATTGGAGGAGTTTTGACATGTTAAAAGCTGATAAAATTACTAAAGTTTTAAAGGGAAACGAAGTTTTGTCAAACATTAGTTACACCTTTGAAAACGGAAAAATATATCTTCTTACAGGGCATAACGGCTGTGGAAAAACTATGCTGTTGAGGGCCCTTTGTGGATTGATTACTCCGGATTCAGGAGAAATAATTTGTGACAAAAAGTGCAATTTTGGAGTAGTGATTGAAACGCCGAAATTTATGGAAAATGAAACAGGATATTTTAACCTGTGTTACTTAGCGTCAATACGAAATATAATAAACAAAGATACAATAAAGGAAAATATAAAGCTCTTTGATTTGGATAATGTAAAAAATAAAAAGGTTAAAACATATTCGCTCGGAATGAAACAAAGATTAGGTTTGTGCCAAGCGGTTATGGAAGACCCCGATATTATTTTGCTTGATGAGCCGTTCAATGCTATTGATGAAGAAAACTTGAACAGAATATATGAAATTTTAAACGGATTTCGTGATAAGAATAAGATTATAATAATTGCATCTCACGGTATTGTTGACCGTAATAAGTTGATGATTGACGAAACAATTGTCATGGATAAAGGAAAGATATTAAAAGAAAACTAAATACAAATTGTGATTAGATAAATTTTAGCAGACATTGATGTGATTTCAATGTCTGTTTTGTTTTTCTTGAAAAAATATTGAAGCTATATTATAATATAATCAAACAATAGATTTAAACAAATGATGGTGACGTTATGAAAACATGTTATATTTTCTCTGCGGTTGAGATGAAAAATAATTTTCCGAAGCCGGATAAGGATGATTTGATAATTGCGGCGGATGCAGGCTATCTGAACGTTCAAAAAGCAGGCTTGCGACCTGACGTTATAATCGGCGATTTTGATTCGTCAGAGAAACCGAGCACCGATACGCCGATTGAGACCTTTCCGATTCTAAAGGACGATACGGACACCATGCTGGCGATAAAATACGGCTTCAACAGCGGCTACAAACGCTTTGCGATTTACGGCGGCCTCGGTGGCGAGCGAACGGATCATACGATTGCAAATATTCAGTCGTTAGCGTATATTGTTGACCACGGCGGAGAGGGCTTCCTTGTCGGCGAGAACGAAACCTTTACACTTATTAGAAATTCTTCCATTACGCTTCACTCGGAAAAGGGGAAAACGCTTTCTGTTTTCGCCTACGGCGGAATAGCCGAGGGAATATCAATCAAAGGAGCTGTTTATGAAACGGATAATCTTACACTCACGCCGTTTTTTCCGCTTGGCGTGAGCAATAAATTTAAAGAAAATACCGCCACGGTCGGTGTAAAAAACGGCTGCGTTTTAATCAAATGGTGAATAGAGTAAACACAAAACCTCCTTGCAAAATTTGCAAGGAGGTTATTATTTCGTCTGTCGGCAGGAATACCGAAATTATTGAAAGAATTTTAATAAGCGATAAATCAAGCGTGCTATGAATTCTTATAGCTCAGCAAAAATTTTTGTTCCTTTTTTCTTGAGCCAGGAATCCAGTGCCAAACAGAGCAGACCGGTGAAGGCCGCCGCTCCGATAAGATAAAGCTCACCTGAAATTCTTCCGCTAAGCGGGAAGTAGATTGCAAAAATGATGATTGAATAAATCCAACCGCCGAACATGGAAACAAAGACGCTCATGCTCTGCTTAATCGGGGTGATTTCATTTGTCCACTTAAGGTTTGGATATTTGAGATTGAGCACCAAACCGAGCATTGAGAAAAAGAGGATGAAAACCAACGGCATTGCAATTATCGTTATCGCACCGAGAATCGTCGGCTTAAGAGCAATGATTGCACATATGCTGCAAATGATTGCCGGTATGCCGGTGAGCAAAAGATGCATGCTTCTCTTGGCCCTAATAGCCTGCCAAGAGGTTATCGGCAGGGACTGTGCAAGCCAAATATTTTTACCCTCGAGTGAAATCGAAGGGGCGGACATATCGTTCATTGAAGCAATCAAACAGATAAGTGCCGCAGCGGCAACAGAGATATAGTTTTCGCTGCCGAGCATCCATGCTATGTTGTCGGCAAGCCATTCACCTTTTATCAGGACGAAAATGCCTGCACCGATAAGAATAAGAATACCGAGTCCGCAGTTAAGAATGTAATTGGGACTGGAGAAAAATCTTTGAAGCTCCTTGCCGAGTAACGCAGCATCAATATTCTTGGCTTTAACTCTTTTTTCAATGTATTTTTTCTTTGAAACATTTTGCGAAGATGTTGCGATTTTTATAAAGCTGTGTGCGATAATGTAATATGTTAGAGCACACAAAGCACCGATAATAACAAGTACAATCAGTGCTGAAAGCATGTCGCCGGAACCAACCTTTCCGAATACATAAAGAGGATAGGCAGAGCCTTTAATTTTTGTTCCGTATGCATCGGCGTTTGCAATAATTCTACGAATAATCTCGTTTGCTTTGAAGTAGAACACATAATAAATTGCAAGGAAAGCAAGAGAAACAATAACCGTGATGAGGCTCTTGTTTTTGAGCTTACTGTTAATCTTGGCAACGACCCAGCCGAGTGAGCAGGCAAGAACCATTACAATCAGCGAAATAATTATCACAAGCAGAATCGAACCGATTAGCGCCTTTACTGTAAAAGAATGTGCAAGATAAACAACGACAGCCGGAATAATAACAAGGGCCGAATAGAGCGTGCCCATGATATAAACACCAAGAAGCCGAGAAGCCATTATGTAGCCGACAGGGATTGGCATTGAAAGCAGCATATCGTTGTCCTTGGCGAGATAAAGGCCGGAATATGTGTTGAATATGCTGCCGAAAGCACCCATTGCAACGGCAATGATTCCCATGAAGCAGAAGAACATCCAGTCATAGCCTTTGTCAACAACCGGAAGCAGGCTGCTTGCAAAAAATGAAAACAGTGCACCGAAAACAACGCAGATGAAAACAAAATATCCGACTATCATCATTGCGCTTGAAGCTTTGGAACGTCCTTTGTTTTTCTTTCGGTCAACAAAGAAGTTCTGAAACATTTCAAGCAGCTGTTTTTTCAGAAGTTGTTTCAGCATCATTCTTCCTCCAGTTCAAGGAATACTTCTTCAAGGCTGTCGTCTCCCTTGACCTCTTCCATTGTGCCCGAGCGAATAAGCTTGCCCTCTTTGATAATTGCAATTTTATCGCAGAGCTTTTCCGCCACTTCAAGAACATGAGTGGAGAAAAAGATTGCACCGCCGTTATCACAAACCTCACGCATCATTCCTTTGAGAATGTGTGCGGCTTTTGGGTCGAGTCCGACAAAAGGTTCATCCATTATAATGAGCTTCGGGTTGTGAATCCATGCGGAAATGATTGCAAGTTTCTGTTTCATTCCGTGTGAATATGTTGCAATCGGCTGAGCCAGGTCAGCGGTCAGATCAAACATCTCAGCATATTTTCGGATTTTTTCCTGTCTATCGGTTGAAGAAACACCAAAGATATCAGCAACGAAATTAAGAAATTTAATTCCTGTCATGAATTCATAAATATCCGGATTGTCGGGGATATATGCAATTTCCTTTTTGCACTTGATCGGGTCGGCTTTTACCGACGTTCCGTTGATGAAAATTTCGCCATCATCAAATTGAAGTATTCCGACAACGGATTTCAGGGTGGTTGTTTTACCTGCACCGTTGTGGCCGATAAAGCCGTATATTTCGCCGGGTGCAATGTGCAGCGACAAATCGTCAACCGCTTTGTAATCGTCGTAGATTTTTGTAAGATGTTCAATTCTTAGCATGAAATTTCCTCTTTTCATTCTCTGTTATTTTGAGTATATATTACAAAGATTTGTTTGTCAATAAAAGAAAAAATTAAAACAGATTTATTACACTTTTTTAAACTTTCCTTCACGGCAGCAGAAGCTTTTAAGGCCTGTGTGTTTAATTCCGATCAGGGAATCCATTTCATCGGCTGCGTTTTTGTAGTCTGTTTTGTTGTGATGAACGAGTATGTAATCCGCTTCTTTGATTTGGCCGCTTGCCTGTTTGCAGAAGGAACGCATCGGAGCCGAGAGATTAAACACCCAAATCGGCGAACAAATTGTAACATGCTCATAACGGGAAAGGTCAATGTTAATCGGTTCAATCGGCATTTCCCAACGGTGCATTCCGTATCGGCCGCACCACCAGAAGCCCTTTGTGCCCTCGGTTAATTCCGTTGATTTGACTTCATAAAGCTCTGCCCCCGTTCGGTCGGCTTCTTCAAGGGCTTTCAGCTTTACATAACCCAAATGTATCAAGACCTGCGCCGAGGATTACGAATTGCTCCGTGCCGGTTATCGTCGCTGTTTTCATTGCACGTTCGCAGTATGCTGCACGGCAGAGCGGAGTGGGAGCGAGCTGAGAGTTGACAATATATTGCACCGCTTCGGTATCGTTTATAAAGGTGCTTTTCTTCTCGGGCGCAAAGAAGTCAATGCCGCCGAGGATGTACTTTTCAATCGTTTTATATTCTTCATCGGTCATTAGCTTTTTTGCAAGTGTGTCGGCGAAAACAGGGCACGTCTCATTTTCAAAGTGAAAAGCACGGGCAAATGATGACATGAGAGCGGTTATGCTTGCTTTGTTTTCCATGAATATTTCCTTTCGGTTGAGGCAGAGCAGAATAGCCCGTCTTGTTTGGGTTTATACTGATTTCCTTAGAATAATTACAGTGCCGAAAGTGCATCGAGATCACCCGATTGCAGTACGGAAATATTCTGCCTGATTTTTTCATCATCCCAATCCCACCAGCGTATGCGCTCAAGCTCGGCGATTGTTTTGTCGCTGAACCTTTTGCGGATCGGCTTTGCCGACATCGGCACCGACTTCTTTCATGATTTCACGAATACCTGTTCCGTCGAAGCCTTTTTCAAAAAACAGACGGTTTCCAACTTCAATTATTCTGTTCTTTGTGCCGCCTTCAAACATCTGCTTTCTTGCCAAAACCGAACCGCCCCTTAATTTCTGAACATTGTTGAATAATTTGCAACGCTATTATATCTCAAGAATAATCCATTGCCAACAGCAAAATAAAAAAGGTTGCCGCTCGGTGCGACAACCTTATATGTTTATTGATTATATTAAACCTTTGGATCGGCAGGAATGAGATATGCATTTTTGCCGAAGCCTATCTGCTTGAATATCTGATCCGATTTAGGGCTGTAAAGGTAAAAGCCTTTCTCGTGCTGAGGATACATGAGAATACAAAGCCTTGCAAGAAGAGGGAAAATAAGATAAGGAAGAAATTTTCCGAAAACAACGTCCCAAGTTGTGAAAGCAGAAAAGCTGCAATTAAGCAAATAGCTCCATACGCCGCTGCGTGTAATTTTGCTGCTCATTGTATCCAGCTGTTTTTGGGTAAGACTTTTTTTCAGACAAACGAAGTCGTCGGTTTTGGGGTGATTATATCTGTAGCCTTCAACGTTGTAATAAAGACCTCTGCCGCCTTTTATTGAGTATCCGTAAGTTCCTACGGATACGCCCTGACCTTTCGGTAATGTATAAAGTCCGACTTGTAAATCATGGTTGGTGAGATTTACAAAATAAAGCCATGTGTGACCCGACATATAATGAAGCCTTGCCTTTTGACAAACATAAACCGTTGCAACATATTCGTTTTCATCTGTCGCATTTGCGTCCTCGGCGGAAACAACAAAAGCGAAGCTGCAAAACAACGTTACGATAATCATAATAACAGCCACAATTTTTTTGAAAGTTTTCATTTTACCGTCTCCTCAAAAATTATCTTTGCAAAGTATAGCACTTTATGAAGAATATGTCAATTATAAAAATACGGCTGTATGCCGTCAGCATACCACATCATAAAAAATCAGAGTGTTTTTTTATATAATGTTCCGATTTACTTTATTTTTTTGCTATGATATAATCAATTCACAACATTAGACGGAGTGATGCTCATGGATATAAATATAAAGGAAAAGGCCGCAACTCTGCGTGACGATTTACGCCTTTACTGGAAGAAGCCGCCAATGGGACGGTATATGTCCTTTAAAGAAATAGTGTCTCTCGCCGTGGGCGGTCTCGGAATTCAATTTGTTGTTTTTTGTGCGCAGAATATGATAATCAGCATCGGTAATACGCTGATAAGCAATACCATCGGCATTGCACCGAAACCTTTGTACATAATTTATATTCTCAGCGTTATCCTCAGCTTTCCGCTGACGGCACTCAGAGGAAAAATTATTGACTCATCAAGAAGCAAAAAGGGTCGCTATCGCCCGTTTATTCTTTCGATGGGTCTGCCTACGGCGATTCTTGCAATCGGATTTGTTTATATGCCATATGAACGAATGTCGATGCTTGCAAAATGTATTACCGTTTTGCTTTACAACATCGGCTTGCAGTTCTTTTATATGTTCTATTATGATGTTGATCAAAGCATAATCAATGTTCTTTCGCCGAATACATACGAAAGAAGCGATGTAACGTCAATCAAGTCGGTTGTCAATTCACTTGCACCGACATTGGGCAACATAATTCTTCCGCTCGTTGCAAGGGCAATAACCGGCGAAAACACACTCGTAGATATCAGAATTTACAGAGCATTCTATCCGCCGATGATTGTTTTCGGATTCTTCCTCGGGCTGCTGGTTTATTTCAACACCGAAGAAAAAATCGTTCAGGCAAAAACTCATACGGTAAAAATTAAATTTACCGATGCTTTCCGTGCTGTTGTTCGCAACAAATATTTTTGGATAATTTCTCTGGCAGGCTGGATAGGATTCCTTGAGAATGCCGTTCAGAATATTATGGATTGGCTTTACAGCTATCAGGATGCATGCAGCCCTGCGGAATATTCGCTTATTGTTACGATAAGAGGCAACGCGTCTCTTTGGCCGATGCTTTTTATTCCGTTTCTTATCCGTGCACTCGGTAAAAGAAAGATTCTTGTTGTCAGCAATATCATAAATGTAATTTTTATTATACTTATGCTGCCGATAATAAGGCTCGGCGATCCGTCGCAGATTATTTGGCCGTTGATGTTCTGCTTCTTCTTTAACTATATGGCTGCATACGCCGTAACGCTCTTGACGCCCGGTGTCAACGGAGATATCAGAGACTATCAGCAATATATAACGGGTGAGCGAATCGACGGTATGTTTGTCGCCGTCGGCGCAATCGGAAGCATAGTTACTCTTATTACAAACGCCGCTCTCCCCGAGCTTTATGACCGTTCGGGCCTTAACGAGGATGTTGCAAGAAGTCTTGGCTTCGACGGCAGCAATGTATATGAGGTTCTTTCCGACCCGTGGTATTTCAAAAATATTTGCAGCGTTTTAATTATTGCCGCAACTGTGGGTGCAACGCTGAATGTTGTTCCGTATTTCTTCTATGATTTGACCGAGATTAAGCAAAAGGCGATGGTGACGGTTCTCAAAATCAGAGCTTTGTTTGAGGATTACGGTAACGGTGTTCTTTCCGATGCCGCTCTTGTTGAAGCGATTGATATTATTGAAGAAGCAAAGACCTATCACGATAAAAAGATTATTAAGCCGACAAAAGAAGAAATTAAAAAGGCGAAGAAAGCCAAAGATAAATCGGCCGTGAAAGCAGCAAAACAAAATTATAAAAATCAAAAAGAAGAAAATGAAAAAATAGAAATCGCTCAGTATGTTATCAAAGAGATAAACAAGTTTGACTCGGAAGCGGTTAAGACTCAGCTTGAAGAAGCAAAGAAAATTTATTCCGCAGGACTTGAGGGACTTTATTCTCTTGAGATTCCGTCAATGAAAGCGGCAAGGGCTATGCCGAAAGCCACTGAGGAGGAAAAAGACATGCGTCGCAATGCGATAAACAGGGTGCGCATGATTAAGGATTCCAAAAAGGTTTTGGCAAAAAAATATGCCGACGGGATTGAAAAATTTGACATCAAGATTTTTGAACAGCTCTTCGAAAAGGAAGATGAGCTCGACGCTATGATTAAAGAGGCGGTTAATGAACTGAGGGCAGCGGCGAAGGTTAAGGATAAAACAGCCGAGAAAAAGGCAAATGAAAAAATCAAGACTCTCAGAAAAAATCGAGATGAAATTCGCAAAAAAATTAAGGCTGCAACAGATGAAAACTCGACATACACTCGTGCGGCAAAGCCGTATATTGAAGCCGAAAAGCTCTTAAAGCAAAGAGAAAATTATCTTCATTATGAGGATATAAAATCCCGCTATGAGGAATCCAAGAAACGTAACGACGAAGAGATTCAACGCCGCATTGCCGAGGAGGAGGAACTCAAGGCAAAGCGCAAAGAATATGCCGCAAAAGCGAAGGAACAGCGAAGAAATAAAGGAGGCAGAAATGGATAAGCTTACGGTTAAAGGCACACGAATAGTCGATTCACACGGACGTGAAAGAATTCTGACGGGTCTTAATGTGTGCGATAAGGGCAGATATATCGAGGGACAAAGACGGGTTTACGGGGAGCAGTGGAACAAAGGCCTTGCCGCCGACATGAAGGCTCATGGAATGGATCTTATACGTCTCGGAATAACATGGGATGCCATCGAACCCGAGCCGGGCGAATATAACGAAGAATATCTTGAGTTTATCGGCAGTATTCTCGATGAATGCAAGGAGTCGGGAGTATATGTTTATCTTGATATGCACCAGGATCTTTTCTCGGGCGTAGAGCTTCTCTGCGGCGACGGTGCACCGAAATGGGCGACGCTGACGGGCAAATATAAATACCGGCCGACAAAAATCGTCTGGGCTGAGGGCTATTTCTGGGGCAAGGCGGTTCACAGTGCATTTGATTCTTTTTGGGACAATGCCGAGGTTAAAGGCAAGGGCGTACAGGTTTGGTTTGAAGAAATGTGGTCGCACGTTATTGAAAGATTCGGCGATCATCCGGCGGTAATCGGATTCGATTTCTTTAACGAACCGTTTCCGGGTAAGAGCGGAGGAAAGGTTTTCCGCGAAGTGATCGGGCGGCTTGTCTCAACAACCGCTTTTGATAAAACGATTTCAAAGAAAAAGCTTATCGAGCTTGCAACAAAGAGTGACGATCCGGCAAGAGTGCTTGACCTTTACACCGGCAAGCACCTGAGAAAAATCACAAGTGCCGGCGATGATATTATAAAAACTTTTGACACAAAAAAGTATTTTCCGTTCATAAATAAAATGGCGAGAGCGACGAGAAAATGCGGCAACGAAAAATTTGTTTTTCTTGAAAACAGCTACTATTCCAATCTCGGAATTCCTTATTCATGCCCACGTCCGATACTTTCGGGTAAGACGGAAAACAACGTTATTTTTTCACCGCACGCTTATGATTTTATGGTGGATACCCCATCGTATAAATACGCAAGCAATGACCGTGTCGGCTCGATTTTTGCCGAGCACAGACGTTCTCAACAGCGACTCGGTGTTCCTGTCATAGTCGGCGAATGGGGCGGCTTTACCGAGGGCGACGAATGGTTCCCGCACATTGAATTCTTGCTTGATCTTTTCGATTCGTACAAGTGGAGCAACACCTATTGGTGCTACTTCGGCGGCTTTACGGATACGGAGGTTTACCAAAAGGTTCTCACCCGTCCGCATCCCGTGGCCGTCACAGGCGAGATTGAAAGCTACGGCTATGACCGTGAAAACAAAGAATTTAATCTCAGCTTTGTTCAGCTTGAGGAAACAAAAGCAAAGACGGAAATTTTTGTTCCGTCCGTGCCGAAATACGCCGAGCTTGACGGCGAAGAAATTGCAATAAAACGAAAAGGAATTTTCAGGATTTCAACCGCACCCGGTGAGCATAAAATAAAAATTATTTTCAAATAAAAAACAACTTTCCTGCAAAAAACTTGTGGGAAAGTTGTTCTTTTGTTTATCGTTTTTTCTTGTGCGTTAATCTTTTCGTTAAGAAGCTTTTTATGATTGCATTGATTATCAGCACCGCAATGCTGAAGGCGATAAAGATAATAGCATAGCTTTCGTGCCAATCATGAGCCGACGAATCGCTGAAAAAATTTTGGTATCTGATAAACTGCTTGAACTCGGCCTTATGTGTGGAATGAAGCTCTTTTATCTTTTCAACATTAATATTCTGTACTTTCTCCTTACCACATGTTATCCGAGTTCTCACAAAATGCAACCATGTCCTTAATTTCAAGAACCGTACCGTCATCGAGAGTGACGGTGCCGTTCCATTTGCCGAAAACCTGGTGGCAGATGTTGCCGATAAAAATAACTCTTGATTTTGTGTAGTTGTCATAGAACGGGGTCATGGTCATCTCAAAGCGACCGTCGGACGAGGTAAATTTCCACGGCTTCATCCAATCGTTTTCGTCTTTTTCAAGATAGACTTCACCGATTTTGTGAGCCTTACCGTTGAGGAAAAGCGTATTTTCCGTAGCGGCACTCATATCGCCGAAGCCCCAGCCGATTTCAAAGCCGAAGATGTCACCGTTTTCAAGCTTTGTGCTGCCGTTGCCCCAGTACCAGTTGGTGTGGTACGGCCAAACTCCTCGACCCCAATCGAGAACGCAGAACGAATCCGACGGGTCAAATTCAACCGTCATATCGCCGATTTTAACCGTTCCCGTTACGGGCATACAGTTTATTTTCTGATTGTAATAGAACTTTTTGCTGTCTCTGTCACCGAACGGAAGAGCCATTGCAAGGTATTCATGGTTCGGGAACATATCCATTGAAATATCGACGGTGAAAGGCTTGCCTCCAGTGCGTCCGTTGAATTTAATTGTACGCTGTGTTTCGGTCACGTTAACGTCCAGATTGAAGCCGAACTTGTGACGTGAAAAGGTCTGCGGTGACATAGCCGTTTCGGAAAGCCCGAATCTTCCGAAGCTCAGAAGCCTGAGCGAGACCGCACTGTAGCTTTTGCCGGTCTGCATGTCAAAGAGGGTAACGTTTGCCGCTCCGCCGAGCGAGATATCAGCCATTGTAACCTGCATAACATAGCGGCTGTTTGAAATCTGATAGAAGTCCCATTCCTTGATGCGGGTCTTGTTCGCTTTAATCGCACTGCGGTCATATTGATAAAGCTCCGTGAAGCAATATCCGGGCTGAGTGAGACTGCCGTCCTCTTTAAGCAGGGGAGTTGGTTCTGTTATTTTTATCTGTCCCGTTTCATCGAATGCCGAGGTGTAGAAAATTGTACTCATTGCGATAATGATCGTCAGAATAAATGAAGTTAACCTGATAACTTTATTTTTCATCGGATTTCCTCCTTCAAAAGTTCTTTTCCTTGCTTGCCGGTCATGTGTTCAATGTTTATTTTAATCATGCAAAGTATGCCGAATTCGCGTTCGACCTCTGCCGGAATTCCCTCAAGGCAGTCCGTGCAGTATTTTTCTGCGAGTGCCGTTACGGATGAACGCATCTCATTTTCGTCTGTTAGAATTTCCGCCTTGCCGAAGGCTACGACGCTCTTAAAAAGAGTGGTGTATTTTTCCTGAAGAATGTCGTCACGGGCAACGACGCAGAATGAAACCTTTTGCTCTTTTTTGATTGCGTCGAGCTTGTGTCCTGTTTTGGCGCAGTGAAGATAAATTTTGCCGTCCGTGTAGTAATAGTTAATCGGCACGGTATACGGATAACCGTCGTCGCCTAAAACGGCGAGCACTCCCGTTTTGCCTCGAGCAAGAATTTCTTCGCATTCTTCTTTTGAGAGCTGTTGCTTAATTCTTCTCATTTCTCTGAACAAAAAATCACCGCCTTATATTTTCTCTTTAATGCTTCCGAAAAGCTGACCGATGCTGTCTCTGAAAACAAGATCGGCGCTTGAGTCAAGGTCGGTTTTCCCTTTGTTGATAAGCACAATGTTTGAACCCCGGAAATAACGGATATACATAGCCGCAGGATAAACGGCGAGAGATGTGCCGCCAATGATGAGTAAATCGGCCGTTGAGATTTCACTGATTGCTTTTTCGACTACGTTTTCTTTGAGCGGCTCTTCGTAAAGCACTACATCGGGTCGGACAAGTCCGCCGCATTTTTCGCAGTGAGGAACCTTACCCTTGAGAGATTTCAATTTTTCGAGCGGATATGGTTTGCCGCATTCCATGCAATAGTGAACAGCCGTCGTTCCGTGCAGCTCAATTACGTTTTTGCTGCCTGCCTTTTGGTGAAGCCCATCAATGTTTTGCGTTATGACCGAGGAAAGCTTGCCTTTTTTCTCCATTTCTGCAAGAACAATATGCGCTGTGTTCGGTTCAACATTTATTTCAAGAAAATATTTATAATAGAAATCATAAAATACATCAGGCTTCGAAACAAAGAAGCTGTGACTTAAAATCGTCTCGGGTGAAACGCCGTATTCACGAACGGTGTTGTAAAGTCCGTCCTCACTTCGATAGTCCTTAACTCCGCTTTCGGTCGAAACTCCCGCTCCGCCGAAGAAAACCGTTTTGGAAGAATTGTTTATCAGTTCGGCGAATTTTTCAAGTTTTTTATTGTTCATTCAAATCACCCCTTAATACTTCGGCAGTTATTTATATTGAAATTATAGCATAATTGTAAAAAAATATCAAATGTATTGAGATTTTTCGCTGAATGCGTTATAATAAATTGATTTATTGTACTCACAGAAGGGGGAATTATGTGAGCGGAGAAAAAATGAACAATAAATTTCACTGGGGATTTGCTCTTATCCTCGTTACAATATTTCAGGTTTTGACAGGAACCGTTGTCATTACAGCCAACGGTTTTAACAGCACGCTTTTTGCGGTCTATGCAGGCTATTTGGTGCTTGAATGGGCGTATTTTGTTGTTGCTTCTGTTTTCTGCGGACAAAATAATTTTGAGCTTGAAATAATCGGATTTCTTTTTTCGGGAATCGGATTAACAAATGTTGCCACGGTCGACAACGATTATGCAATCAAGCAGGTTGTCGCCATTGTGCTCGGATTGTTCCTGTTTATCTTCATGCTTGTCGTCATGAGACGAACCGATATTGTTATGAAGCTGCGAATGCCTGTCGCCTTTGCTGCGGTCGGCTTACTCGTTGCCAACCTTGCGCTTGCAAAATATACGAACGGTGCGTTGAACTGGATTACAATCGGCGGAATGTCGATTCAGCCGTCGGAGTTTGTTAAGCTTGCATTTATATTTGTCGGTGCTGCGTCTTTGGACAAGCTTCAAAGTGCACGCAGTCTCACAAAATATCTTATTTTTTCATTCGGATGCGTCGGTGCACTTTTCCTAATGAAGGATTTCGGTACTGCGTTGATATTTTTCTTTACATTTATAGTTATCGCATTCATGCGTTCGGGCGACGTGAGAACCATTGCTCTCGTTTGCGTTGCGGCATTGCTCGGAGCGATAATGATTATCTATTTCAAGCCTCATGTTGCAGCACGATTTAAAGCGTACGGACATATCTGGGAGCTTATCAATGACGAAGGTATGCAACAGACAAGAACGCTTATCTACTCGGCAAGCGGCGGACTTTTCGGACTCGGAATCGGCAAGGGCGAGTTGAGAAACGTTGTCTTCGCTTCAACCGACCTTGCTTTCGGAATGATATGTGAGGAGTGGGGAATGATCGTCGGCTTGACGATAGTTATTACATATGCTTTTATTCTTCTCTATGCAATCAAAGTTGCGAGAAATACCCGTTCGGCTTTTTATGCGATAACGGCGTGTGCGGCGGCAGGACTTTTGCTGTTCCAGACGAGCCTGAATATTTTCGGTGTAACGGATATTCTGCCGTTTACGGGAGTTACGCTTCCGTTTATCAGCCGAGGCGGTTCGAGCGTTATTTCCTCATGGGGCATGCTTGCACTGATTAAATCGGCGGATATAAGAACTTATCCTAAGCTTTCGCAGACAATTCTGCCGGATCACCCTCTTTATCCGCCCAATATAATGATAGGCAAGAGGACCAAACGTAAGGTTTACGTTCCGCCTGTTGTTGAACAGCCGGTCAGAGTAAAAGGCTCGGCGGCAGATGTTCCGGTCGGCAGAAAGAGAACAACGACCGGAAGAGGCGATGTTCCGATAAGCAAAAAGAGGACGCCATCGGCTCAGAATTCAAAGGACATTCCGATATCACGGAAAAAATCCGGGAACGGGAGGGCTAAATAAATGAGAAATACCACAAGAAGAGCCTTTGTTCTTTATTTTGTTATAGTTGCATTTTTCTGCGGTCTTGGATTTATGATGTACAATTTTTTTGTTCACGGTTCGGAATGGACGTCAAATCTGGTAAATCAACATATTTATAAAAACGGTGAAATTTCCAGTGCAGGCACAATTTTTGACCGCAACGGAACAAAGCTTGTTTATTCCGAGGACGGCGTGAGAATTTACAATGATGACAGGACGATTCGCAAGGCAATGCTCCACGCAGTCGGCGACAATTCTTCGTTTATTGCTACGGGTGTTCAATATGTTTACAGCTCAAAGCTTTCCGGCTATGATTTTGTGAACGGAGTTTATAATCTAAAAAAATATAACAGAGGCAACGATATCAATCTTACTCTTGATGCCGATATATGCAAGACGGCTTATGAAGCGATGGACGGCAGAAAGGGAACGGTTGCGGTTTACAATTATAAAACCGGTGCAATGGTTTGCATGGTGTCAACTCCGTCATACGACCCGGAGAATAAGCCTGATGATATTGATGACAATCCTGACAAATATGAGGGAGTCTACCTCAACCGATTTGTATCGGGTTTGTATACCCCGGGCTCAATATTCAAGGTTATAACGGCTATCAGTGCGATTGAGAATATTCCGGATATTTATTCACAGACCTTTGAATGTACGGGCGAATACGCAACCGGCGACGGCAAAATTATATGCAGCGGCGTTCACGGTACGGTTGATTTTGAAGAGGCTTTGAATCATTCGTGTAACGTAGCTTTCGCACAGATTGCAATTCAGCTCGGTCAGTCAAAGCTCATGCAGACTGCGGGCGAACTTGGTTTCAATACAAAAGAGGACATGGATCAGATAACGGTTTCGGCAAGTAAGTTTGATGTCAGCAAAACGACAAAAACCGATCTCGGCTGGGCAGGTATCGGTCAGTACACCACAATGGTAAATCCATATCATATGCTTACGATTATGGGTGCGATTGCCAATAACGGAGTGGCGACAAAACCTTATTTCGTTCAAAACATGGTGTCGCCCGACGGCAAGGTCGATGTTATCGGCAAAACCGCTGTCAATAAGACTGTAAATGTTACTCCCGAAATTGCGGCACAGATGAAAAAGCTTCTGCGTTCAAACGTTGTGAATTATTATTCCGATTCCACTTTTCCGGGACTTCAGATGTGCGGCAAAACGGGAACAGCGGAGGTCGAGGGTGGCTCACATGCTTGGTTTGTCGGTTTCTCTCAGCGAGAGGATACACCGTATGCTGTTGTTTGCATTGTTGAAAAATCCGGTTCGGGACTCTCTGTTGCCGGCGAAGTGGTTAATGAAGTTATGCAAGAGGTTTGCGGCTGACACAATATATTGTGAGCAAAAAAACAAAGTATACTAAAACAAAAAAATAATCAAAAAATTTTTATGAAAAAGTAAATATATTTCCGAAAAGAAACTATAAAAATCTTTTTCGTGCTATTATAATAAAAAAGCGGAGTGTTCGCTTCGCAAAATAAAAAGCATGAAAATGCAAAAAAACAAAAAGGAGAGATTTTTTCATGAAAAAATTCTTAGCAATTCTTCTCTCGGTAATCATGCTCTTCACGCTTGGCGTTGCAGCATTTGCCGAGGACGGAGAAAAACCGGAGAGGGATATGCCTTATGATACCGCAAAGCAGCCGGGCAAGGTTGTATTCTCGATTGAAAATACATACATTGATGCTGCAAAAGAGTATTCTATCCCAATCACCATGAAGTCCGATTATCTTGAGAAGATTCCCGAAAATGCAGAAACATTCTATTTCGGATTCTCAGGCATCAGCTTCTCAACAAGCGAGAAGGATATTGTTGAGATTAAGAAAATCAGATTCTCTGATGAAATTGCTGCTGACGATCAGCTTGCTGTCAACCAGGTAGATCTTGAGAACGGCATGGACGGTTCAATGGCTTTCAAGATTAAGAAGGCTGATTTCAACAAGTTCTTCTCAACATCCGACGAAGGTATCGTTATCGGCTATATTGACGTTGTTACAACCGAGGATGTTCCCAAGGAATACGGTAAGGACTTTGGCAGAATCGTATTCTTCCCGTATTTTGACCTTTACTCAGAAGATGAAGAAGGCAATCCGAACGGCTGTGTTGCCGATCCTAATGCATCGGGCTGCTCTGTAGGCTATACGGATGCAGAAGGCAACTTCACAGGTATTTTCCTTGACGAATCCGAGAATGATGAAATCATTTTTGATACAGCTTGCTTCTACCATGCACCTTATGTTCCGACATGGAAGGAAAGACTTGTAACTTGGGCTAAGGGCCAGGGCGTTATCATCTGCGGTTTCTTCATCACAGTATTCAGCATCCTTGAAGAGCTTCTTAAGAAATAATTTTAATTGAATTATTTGAAGGACGGTTTTGCCGTCCTTCTTTTTTGCTTTATTTTGAAAATTCACAAAAAATTTGCTTTATTTTGTCGATGTAATAGAGTATAATAAATATATTATTTCGAGAAATTCTTATTAACAAGGAGACAGACCGATGGTTGACCTTATAAAAAGAAATACACCGAGAATAGCGGATCAATTTGTGCTGAAAACGATTGATTCGGATAACGGATATGATTGCTATGAAATTTATTCCGAGGATAAAAAAGTTGTGCTTGCCGGCAATTCGCCGCTGAGTCAGGCCATGGCTTATTATGACTACCTCGGCAGATATCACGGCGTTGTTATAACAAGCGGAGATTATGATATTTCAACAATTTCTTCCGCACCGCTGCCCGAGGAGAAAATCAGCCGAACGATAAAAAGAAAAATCAGAGCAATGACGAGCTATGAAGCCTTTTCACTCAGCGGAAATTTTCGCGGCTTTGACAGATGGGAAAAAGAAATTGATTTTATGGCAATGCACGGATTCAATCGTGCTCTTCAGCCGGTCGGTTTTGACGGTGTGCTTTTCAGGACGCTTACGGATATCGGTATGCCGGAAAATTTTTGCCTTGAATTTTCATCGGGACCGGCATTTTTGATGAATCAGCTCACGGGTAATATTGCAGGAACGAATTCAGTCAACAGCAAGGAATATCTTGAGAGAAAAATTACCGTCGGCAAGCTTATAAGTGACCGTGAAAGAAGTCTTGGAATCGAGCCGATTTTTCCTGCGGCAATTCCGAGCGTGCCGTTCAGCCTGAGGAAAAAATACATCAAGATGGATATTTTTAAAGCTCCGATGTGGCACAATTTTCCGCCGATATTTTTTATCAGGCCGAAGAATGCGTTCTTTTCGGTGTTCAACAAAAAATTTCTGACAGTTCAGCGTGAGGCTCTCGGCGAAACTCACAGCTACATCTTTGAGGGCGTGTATGAATCCGACAAAAAGGGTTACAACTCTCATCTTGCCGACCTTGGCAAGGCACTTGAAGAAATGCTCAATGAGTTTGACAAAGACGCAGTTTGTTATCTTCACACAAGCTCAATAAATGCCGACTTTTTCAAGAGCTGTTCGGGTGACAAATATATTTTTCTTGATGATTGCGAGATGAGCAAAAATTCCGACATCCTCAGCGACAAAAAATACATTCCCGAAGTCAGCGGTAATCGTTATGGCAGAACGGGCATTTACGGAAACGTGCAAAAGCTTTGCGACAATCCGTTTGCAAATTCTGAGCTTGGCGGAGCACTTGCGTTTGATACGTTTGACATCAACCCCGTTTATTGTGCTGCGGCGTTAAAGGCAATAACAGCCGCCGACAGCTTTGAACGGGACGATTTCATCAGAGATTTCTGCACTAAAAGATATAAAACGGATTCTTTCTCTGATGACATTATTTCGCTTATCGATCTCTGCTCGAGCGATGAATGTACAGGTTCGATTATCTGCGCCCGTCCGTGTACCAACGTTAAGCACACTGCACCGTATGATACGATGGAACGCAGCTACGATTTCCACAAGCTTTATCCGATTGCTCAGAGGATTATTAACTCCGAGGATAAAAAAATTGATGCGATGCGTGCCGATATTCAGTCGATAGTTCGTCAATTTCTTTCGGATCTTGCGTATCCCGTTTACATCAAAGCAACGGAATTTTTCCGAGAAAAAAATGTCAGAAATTTTGAGCAGGCAAGCAACCTTTTTCTCGAAATATGCGAGGATATCGACCGCCTTTTAAGAACAAGAGAGGAAACAAATTTCTGCACAAAATATGTTGAGGCTCAAGAGCTTGGCAGCAGTCAGGAAGAAAAAGAATCCTTGCAGATTAATTTCCTTTTGCTCCACACAATTTGGGGCCCGTTCGACCATTCGATTCTTTACGATACGGTTTGGAACGAGTGGGGCGGCCTGGTAAAGGATTATTATGAAGCAAGATGGCACATGTACTACCGTTCTCTTGCGGCGTACTTTGACAATCCGAAAAAGCTCAAGGATAATTCGAAAAAACAGCCTCTTGACCGCAACGAATACAACGGCTCATATCAGGCAAAGCGCCTTGCACTTTTTGAAAACAACTTCCTCGAGAATTATATTCCGCGCAAAAACGGAATCGGTGAGGAGGACACCGTGGAAGTAGCAAAGGAATTGCTTGAAAAATATTCAGAAGTTTATACACAGTTTTAAGGAGATAGACCATGAAAAATATCCCGAAATCAATTACCGCTCATATTGATGAAGTTGCGGAGAAATTAAAAAAATATCCGAAGCTTGAAAAGCTTTATCGCAACTGCTATCCGAACACGCTTGAAACGACGGCGGAGATTCTTCCCGACGGTTCAACATTTCTTTACACGGGCGATATCCCGGCAATGTGGCTCAGGGATTCCACAGCTCAGGTCACGCACTATCTTCCGCTGACAAAAGATGACCCCGAAATCCGTTCAATCATCCGTGGACTTATCGTTCGTCAGCTGGCTTACATAAGAATCGACCCTTATGCCAATGCGTTTAACATTGAGAAGAACGGTCACGGTCACACCGACGACCTGCCGCTCAACGACCCGTGGGTTTGGGAGCGTAAATATGAAATCGATTCACTTTGCTATCCGTTCAGACTCGCATATCTTTATTATAAAGAGTCGGGTGACAGAACAATAATTGACGAGGATTTTATTAAAACGGCAAAGATCGTTGTTGACCTTTGGATAACGGAACAGCACCATTTTGAAAAGTCTCCGTATTCTTTCCGGCGATTTGGCTGTCGTTGGATTGATACTCTCCACAATGGCGGTATGGGCTATCCCGTCAATTTTACGGGCATGACATGGAGCGGATTCCGCCCGAGTGACGACAGCTGCACCTTCGGTTATCTTATTGCATCCAATATGTTCGCTGTTGTTGTGCTAAGATATATTGATGAGATTTTCACGGACATGGGAATCGACGATGCGGAGTTTCTTGCAAAAGTCAGAAATCTTCGTGATGAAATCGAGTACGGAATCAATACATACGGCACGGTTATCCATCCGAAATACGGTAGGATTTTTGCCTGCGAAAGCGATGGCTTCGGCAATCATGTTCTCGCCGATGATGCAAATGTTCCCAGCTTGCTCAGTGCACCGTACCTCGGTTATTGCGATGTAAACGATCCTGTTTATGTTAACACAAGACGATTCATTCTCAGCGAGGATAACCCGTTTTATTACACCGGTAAAGCGGCTTCCGGAGTTGGCAGTCCGCATACGCCGCATGGCTTTATATGGCACATTGCTCTTTCAATGCAGGGCCTGACCTCAACAGATTCGGAGGAGATTAAAGGCCTTATCGAAACGCTTGTTGCAACCGACGCAGATACCGGTTATATGCATGAGGGCTTCAACGCCGATGATGCGACGGATTTCACACGTCCGTGGTTTGCGTGGTCAAATTCAATTTTTGCCGAGTTTATTGAATCGGCACTTGATAAAGGCATTATATAATAAAAAATCTCCGCTTAATGAAAATTGAGTGGAGATTTTTGTTAAAGAACAAAAACAAGCTCGATTTTTTAAAATTTCCTATTGTAATTTCACCGAAATATATGTATAATGGTACGGTAAATTGAATGCGGACGAAAAAACAATGTATTTTGTTGCGTCTGCGGTAAATCCGTGCGCATTCGGCACACGGTGGAGGAGTTAGGAACATGCTGGGTAAATATGTTCGTATTAAGGTGACTCATCCGATCCACTCTTACAGCAATGAACAGGGCTTCACTTATGAGCTGAATTACGGCGAGGTTGAGGGAGCTAAGCAGTTCAATGCCTCTGTTAAAGGTGCATTCATCATGGGCATCAACCATCCGGTGCGCAGCTTTGACGGAAGAGTTGTTGGCATCGTCAGATATGACGGCAGTAATGAAACAGATTGGGTTGTAGCACCAAAAAGTACAAGATTCATCAACATTGACATTGCAAACGGCATTGATTTTGCCGTAAAAAACAAGAAGCATACGCTTGATTGTCTTTATGAACGCTCATGCGGAGCTGTTGTTTACAGAAATATCGGCGGAATGATTCGCTTCTTGCTTATCAAGAACAGGCGAAGTGCTCACTGGGGTTTCCCGAAAGGACATGTTGAACAGGGCGAAAACGATCAGCAGACGGCTTATCGTGAGGTTCTTGAGGAGACGGGAATAAGAATAAATATTCACCCCGATTTTATAACCAAAAGCCAGTATACAATTCAGGGCAAGGTCGAGAAAAACGTTAATATTTTTCTTGCATCGACTCAGGATACGCAAACGATTATTCAAAAGGAAGAAATTGAAGATTATATTTGGCTCGGATACGAAAAAGCTCTTAATAAGCTTCGCTTTGAGAATGACAGAAACATTCTTTCCAAGGCTTATAAATATCTTCTGAATAAAAAAATTATAACGGAGTAAAAAAGATGACAGACCAATTAATTCAGTCTATTGTAACCTTTTTCCAGGATAAGATACCAAATGAACTTACGGTTTTTATCATTTCTGTGCTTCCGGTTCTTGAGCTTAGAGGCGGTCTTATTGCCGCAAAACTTTTGGACATGGATATTGTCAGAGCATTTATTGTTTGTTATTTAGGCAATATGCTTCCTATCCCGTTTATACTTCTTTTTCTCAGGAAAATATTTGATTTGATGAGAAAATCAAAGAAGCTCGGCAAAATCGTCGGCAAACTGGAGCATAAGGCGGAAAAGCACCGCAAGACTATTGATAAATACGGCGCATGGGGTCTGCTGGTGCTTGTTGCGATTCCCTTGCCGGGAACGGGCGGCTGGACAGGTGCGCTGGTTGCCGAAATTATGGATATCAAGTTTAAAAAGGCTTTGCCGATAATTGCTCTCGGTGTGCTTATAGCAGGATTTATAGTCGGAGCTTTGTTCTACGGCTTGCTTGGAAACGTAATCTGAATTAAATAGCAATTTATACGGACAGGGATTTGACCTGTCCGTTTTTTGTCTCTAATAAAATATTTTTGAATTTTTCATGAAAAATATCATTTTTCACTTTACATAACCGCCGTTTTAAAGTAAAATATATACGATATATCTGATATTACAATCAGGGTAGCGGGGGTATTCAGAATGTATAAAAGAATTTTGCTTAAGCTCAGCGGTGAGGTCCTTGCCGGTGAGCAGGGTCACGGTATTGATTTTGACATGGTGACCAACGTTTGTACATACGTTAAAAAGGTTGCAGATATGGGAGTTCAGATCGGTCTTGTCGTCGGCGGCGGAAACTTCTGGCGCGGAAGAAGCAGCGGCACAATGAACCGTACCAGAGCCGATAACATGGGTATGCTTGCGACGGTCATGAATTCGCTTGCTCTTTGCGAGGCTCTCGAACAGCTTGGCGTTAAAGCAAGAGTTATGTCAGCGGTAGGTATGCAGCCGATTGCCGAGCAGTATGTTGCCCGTGACGCTGTAGCTCATCTCAATGACGGCGAGGTTGTTATTTTCGGTTGCGGTACAGGATGTCCGTTCTTCTCGACCGATACAACGGCAGCTCTCAGAGCGGCTGAGATTGAGGCAGATGTCATCTTTAAAGCAACAAATGTTGACGGCGTTTTTGATAAAGATCCGAATAAGTACAGTGATGCCGTTAAATATGATACGCTTACTCATTCAGAGGTTCTCGCAAAGGGACTCAAGGTAATGGACAGCACTGCGGCTTCACTTTGCAGGGATAATTCAATCGCAATTCTCGTTTTCAATCTTGAAGACCCAGAGAATATTATCAGAGCCGTTAAGGGCGAAAATATAGGCACACTCGTTAAAGAATAAAATATAAACAAGTTAGGAGAATTTTCATGAAAGAAGTTTACAGCAATACCAGAGAAAAAATGACAAAGACGGTTTCTGTTCTCGGCAAGGACTATGCTGCAATCAGAGCAGGCCGTGCAAACCCGGGCGTACTTGATAAGGTTCTCGTTGATTACTACGGAGTTCCGACGCCAATCAATCAGATGGCCGCAATTTCGGTTTCCGAGGCTCGTATCCTTGTGATTCAGCCGTGGGATAAGTCCACTCTTACCCCGATTTACAAGGCAATTCAGGCTTCCGATATCGGCATCAATCCGCAGAATGACGGTTCCGTTATCCGCCTTACATTCCCTCAGCTTACCGAGGACAGACGTAAGGAACTTGTTAAGGACATCAAGAAGATGGCTGAGGATTCAAAGGTTGCAATCCGTTCAATTCGCCGTGATGCTATAGATAAAATCAAAAAGATGCAGAAGGCTTCCGAGATCACAGAGGATGACCTCAAAAACGGCGAAGAAGAGCTTCAGAAAATCACCGATGAATTCATCAAGGAGATTGATGCAGTCGCTTCAACAAAAGAAAAGGAAGTTATGTCAATATAATTGCGTACGCTTTGATTACTTTACAGGCAGGCTTTCACGGTCTGCCTGTTGTCAATAGAGGAGAATACCGATGAATCCTTTGATTTCAATAATCGTGCCGGTTTATAATCAGGAAAAATATCTTGCAAGATGTTTGGATAGTATATTGAATCAAACGTATAAAAATCTTGAAGTGGTATGTATTGATGACAAAAGCACCGATTCCACGGCTGATATTATCAATCAGTATAAAATAAAGGATTCAAGAGTTGTTTATTACAGAAACATCGGTAAAGGTGTTTCCGCAGCGAGAAATTTCGGCATTGAAAAGGCGAAGGGCAAGTACATAGGTTTCGTTGATTCCGATGATTTTATTCAGCCGCAGATGTATGAATTTATGATGAAGGCTATTGCCGAAAACGATTGTGAAATGGTAGCCTGCGGATATGAACGGGTTGACGAAGAAAACTACAGACATTTCGAATACCGTGCCCGTGAGTGTAAAACTTCCGAGTTTGTGGACATGTATAACTTTGAAAAAATCATAAAAAACGAAATGATTCTTTCAAGCGCATGGACAAAGCTGGTTCAAAAAGATTTTTTGAAAAAATACGGCCGATTCGGCAATTATACAGTAGGCGAAGACACAGTTTTCAGTGCGGGACTTTGGGCGAATTCCTCTAAGGCTGTTTTGGTTGATTTGCCGCTGTACGGATATTTTAATAATCAGCACAGCGTTCTCCATAAAAAAATTGATGCTAATAAAATCGACCTGATGCGTGCAAGACTTGACGCATATAAAATCTACAGAAATTATGAAAAAAAAACAGCAGCGTGCTTTCTTTTTCGGAATGTTGCTCGAATGGAACGATGTGTCCGAAAAAGAGAGTTGGCGGAGAAAAGCAGCTACGCTCGGATGAACAGAATTTTCATGAAATGTGTCCCGCATTTTTTGCTCCTCAAAGAACTTAGCTTTAAAGAAAAGCTGTTTTATATTTCAAAATTTATCTCAAATTATTTCAAATATAAATTTAAAAATATTTAATCAAAGGACTTGATTGCTCTATGGAAGAAAGAAGAGTACCTGCCCACATCGGCATAATTATGGACGGTAACGGTCGCTGGGCAAAACAGCGTGGATTATCACGTTCCGAGGGACATAAGGCAGGAGCAAAGGTGTTCAAACAAATTTGCGACTATGCCGGAGAAATCGGAATAAAAGTCATTACGTTTTATGCATTCTCAACCGAGAATTGGAAGCGTCCTCCCGAGGAGGTTTCATCTCTCATGGATCTTTTCCGTGAATATATGCATGAAGCCGAAGATAGGAAAGCCGAAAATCTCCAAAAGGGCATGAGAATGCACTTTATCGGACATCGTGAGGGTATTCCTGAGGATCTTCTCAATCTTTTCGACACGTCAGAAGAAGAGTCGAGGGACGCTGAAAAATACGATGTGAACATAGCTATCAATTACGGCGGCAGACTTGAAATTGTCGATGCCGTTAAGCAGCTTGGTGAAAAGATTAAATCCGGTGAGCTTGATCCGGCCGATATAACGGAATCCGACATATCGGCACATCTCTACACAGCCGGCCAGAGCGACCCGGATTTGATAATTCGTCCCAGTGGCGAATACCGTCTCTCAAACTTTCTCACCTGGCAGTCGGCATATTCCGAGCTTTGGTTCTCGGACATTCTTTGGCCGGACTTTACTCCTGCCGACCTTGACAAGGCGATAGACGATTATAATAAGCGCAACCGTCGTTTCGGCGGCGTTTGAGATTGGTTAAATTTCTCCACAACCGATTTTTCGCTCGGGGCAGTGCAACAGCACAGCACCCGACCTGCAAAATCGCCTGTGAAAAAATTTTCCTCAATCTCAAAAGTTTGCTGAAAATTGTGTTTGTTCGTGGCAGTACCTTTGTACAGCTTACAAGCTGCAAAAAGCACTGTGAACGATTGTCTCAGCATATGAAAGGATAAATCACATGAAAACCAGAATTATTTCGGGAGTTTCATATTCCCTCATTATTATCGCCGTAATGTTTTTCATGAATACGGCGGCGTTGCCGATACTCATGGCGTTCATCTGCGGCGTTGCCGTTTATGAGCTTAATCATGTTGCGAAGGTCAAGCTTCCGCTTGCAATTCCGTCAATAATTGTCGGCGCATATATTCCCATAGAAATCAGATATCATTTTCTTGAAAAAATTCATGTCACACCGTTTGCGGTTCTTGCCGTATATATTATCGCTATGCTCATTATGATGGTTAAGTGGCACAGCAAGGTTAAGTTTGAGCAGGTTGCAATCTCCGTTCTTTGCTCAATCGCCGTTCCCGAATCGCTCGGCTGTTGGATCAGGATCAATGATCTCCGGCTTGTCGACGAAAGATACACTCAGGCGAACGTGGTTTATCTCATATTGTTTACGCTTTTCTGCGCATGGCTTACCGATATGTTCGCCTATTTCACGGGCGTATTCTTCGGCAAGCATAAGATGACCCCCGTTGTCAGCCCGAAAAAAACCTGGGAGGGAGCAATCGGCGGAGTTGTCCTAACTGCGGCGTTGAATGTCGGATTATACTTTGTGTTTGCAAAGAAATTTTTCCCGGACGGAAGCTTTTTCCTCTGGGATTGGTGGGCGGTCATTCCGATTTCGCTTGTACTTTCCGTTATCAGCATTTTCGGCGACCTTTCTGCTTCGGTTATCAAGAGAAATTACGGCGTGAAGGATTACGGCAAGCTGATTCCAGGCCACGGCGGAATTATGGACAGATTTGACAGTACGCTGTTTGTTTTTCCGATTATGTACGGAATACTCAGCATAATCGAAACATTTTAAAAATAAAATTTAAGGTGATACTATGAGTAAAACCGTAGCCGTTCTCGGCTCAACAGGCTCAATCGGAACACAGGCTCTTGAAGTCATTGAAATGCAGGGCTATAAGGTCAAGGCGTTGACGGCGAGCGTCAGCGTTGATACGATTGAAAAGCAAATCAGAAAATTTAAGCCCGAGCTTGCCGCAATGGTGGATGAAAAAGCGGCGGCCGAGCTTAAAACAAGAGTTGCGGACACTCCGACAAAGGTGCTTTCGGGCATGGAGGGCGTTTGCGAATGTGCTGCGTGCGGAGCGGATTATGTCCTCAACAGCATTGTCGGCATGGCCGGTCTTGAACCTACAATAGCGGCAATTAACGCAGGCAGTGAGCTTGCTCTTGCAAACAAGGAAACACTTGTTGCCGGAGGTCAGCTCGTTATGGGTCTTGCTAAAGAAAAATGCGTAAGTATTCTCCCTGTTGACAGCGAGCACTCGGCTATCTTTCAGTCAATGCAAGGCTGCCGAGACAAAAAGGAGATTAAAAAGCTCATCCTTACCGCTTCAGGCGGTCCGTTCTTCGGCAAAAAGCGTGGCGAGCTTGTTGATGTAACGGTAAAAGAGGCTCTTAATCATCCGAACTGGAGCATGGGTGCAAAAATTACCATTGATTCCGCTTCAATGATGAACAAAGGTCTTGAGCTGATCGAAGCGGTTTGGCTCTTCTCAATGAATCCCAGGGATATTGATATCGTTGTTCACCGTCAGAGCGTTATCCATTCGCTTGTTGAGTTCTGCGACAATTCCGTTATTGCTCAGCTCGGCGTTCCCGATATGCGAATTCCGATTCAGTATGCGCTGACTTATCCTAACAGAATTCCGTCGCCCGTCAAGGAGCTTTCTCTGACGGACTACGGCACACTTACTTTTGATAAGCCTGATTATGAAACCTTCGGTTTGATCGATGTCTGCCGAAAGGCAATCAACGACGGCGGACTTTTCCCGGCCTGTGCAAATGCGGCAAATGAGGAAGCAAATCTTGCTTTCAGGCAGGGTAAAATTAAGTTTTTACAGATTGAGGAACTGGTCAGAGAGACCGTTGAGAATGCTCAGCGATTTGATACATATAAACTCGGCGACGTTTTGGATATGTATAACTGGGCGAGGGGTTATGTGAAAGAAAAAATAATGGGCTGAGGTCGCTCGGCTCACGAAAGAGGCGATTAAAATAGGATTTTTATCTGCACTGGCGAGCAAATGGACGATTCTGCTTGCGATAATATTTTTCGGCATAATAATCATGGTACATGAGGCAGGCCATTTTACATTTGCGAAGATTTTCGGCGTAAAGGTAAATGAATTCTCACTCGGTATGGGTCCTACCTTGCTTAAAAAGAAAAAGGGCGAAACTCAATATTCATGGCGATTGCTGCCGATCGGCGGCTTTGTCAGCATGGAGGGTGAGGATGAGGACAGCACGGATGAACGTGCCTTTAACAACAAGCCCTGTTGGCAGAGAATAATAATTGTTGTAGCCGGCGCTATGGTAAATATAATTCTCGGACTTATTATAATTGCGATAATGCTCGGTGCTTCGGATAATCTTTCCGGAACGAACTATGTCAATTTCTTCAATGACAACGGCAAGCAGGTCGCAGAGTATAACGGACTAAAGGCAAAAGACAAAATAATAAAAATCGACGGCAAAAGAGTTTATTATTACACAGATGTGCCATATCTTCTCAGCCGTGACGAAGGATCGACAGCTGATTTGCTTGTTGAGCGTGACGGTAAAAGGGTTGAAATCAACGATGTTGAAATGCCATACTCAAAGATAGTTATGGTTGGCGTTGATAAGACCGCCGGCACGGTTTTCAAGGATACCTTTAAGGAGTCAGTCAGCATTTTCAGAATGGTTTGGCTGAGCCTGTTTGACCTTGTCACCGGAAAATATTCCGTTAAGGATGTTTCGGGACCCGTCGGCGTTGTGGACTATGTTTCAGATGCGGCACAGGAGTCGGTCAAAACCGCAGATTACACCGGACTTCTCAGCATAATGGCTCTTATTACAATAAATATCGGGGTGCTCAATCTTCTGCCGATTCCCGCTCTTGACGGCGGACGTCTTTTCTTCCTGCTCATTGAGCTTGTCAGAAGAAAGCCGATAAAGCAGAAGTACGAATCCCTTGTTCATGCTATAGGCATGGTCATTCTCCTGCTCTTCATGGCGGCAATTACGTTTAAGGATATCTACTCGCTGATTGTGAAGTGAGGAATCAAAGATTTTTAATGGGGCCTTTATCCCCTCCGTCGCTCATGCGACACCTCCCCTTGATTCAAACAAGGGGAGGCTTGAATAAATTTTAAAGGCATGAGATTATGAAAACGATGTATAACAAGGAGCTTGTCGGAACTGCAAAGTGTTTGAGAAAAAACATGACACAAGAAGAAAAACACTTGTGGTATGATTTCTTAAAAAACTATCCCGTAAAATTTTACAGACAAAAGCCAATCGGAGATTATATTGTTGATTTCTATTGCTCAAAGGCAAAAATAGTTATTGAATTGGACGGTTCACAGCACTATGAGGAGAAAGAGATTGTAAAGGATAAAATACGAACGGAGTTTATATCAAAATATAAAATAAAAGTAATACGTATCCCCAATGATGCCATAAGAAATAATTTTGATGGCGTTTGCGTTTATATTGATGATATAATTAAACACTCATTATAATTTGAGGCTGTTGCTATATCAGCCTCCCCTTGTTGGAATCAAGGGGAGGTGCTGCATAGCGGCGGAGGGGATAAAGAAAAACAGAAAAACTTTTTACCTAAACCGAGGTATTAAAATGGAACGAAGAAAAACGAAAAAAATAAAAATCGGCAACACATATATCGGCGGTGACGCTCCGATAACGGTGCAGTCAATGCTCAACAAACCTGCACACGATATCGAGGCGAGCGTTAAGCAGGCTGTCGAGCTTGAAAAAGCAGGCTGTCAGATTATTCGTGGAGCAATTCCCGATATGGACGCAGTGAAGCTTATTCCCGCTCTCAAAGAAGCAGTTAGTGTACCTATTGTTGCGGACATTCATTTTGATTACCGTCTTGCTATCGAAGCCGTTGCGGCAGGAGTTGACAAGGTGCGCATAAACCCGGGCAACATCGGTTCGGACGACAGGGTGAAGAAGGTTGTTGAAGCGTGTCGTTCAAGAAATATTCCTATTCGTATAGGTGTAAATTCAGGCTCGGTCGAAAAGGAAATTCTTGCAAAATACGGTGCACCGACTCCCGAAGCTATGGCAGAAAGTGCAATGTACCATGCTTCATTGCTTGAAAAATTCGATTTTGACGACATTGTAATTTCAATTAAATCGTCTAATGTCGGTAATATGATAAAGGCATACGAAACCGTTGCCGAAAGATGTGATTATCCGCTTCATCTTGGCGTTACCGAGGCCGGCACGGAGCGTATGGGCCTTATAAAATCAAGCGCAGGCATAGGAAGTCTGCTCATGCACGGAATCGGCGATACCATTCGAGTTTCGTTGACTGCCGACCCCATAAAGGAGGTCTATGCGGGACTTGATATTCTCAAGGCTCTTGATCTCAGAAATGATTGTGTTCAAATCGTTTCCTGCCCGACCTGCGGCAGAACCAAGATTGATCTTATCAAGGTAGCCGGTGAGGTTGAAAATGCACTCAGGGGTTGTCATAAGCCGCTAAAGGTTGCGGTAATGGGCTGCGTTGTCAACGGACCGGGAGAGGCGAAAGAAGCCGATATCGGAATTGCCGGCGGCGACGGCTGTGCAGTCCTTATCAAAAAGGGCGAAATTATCAGGAAGATTAAAGAAGAAGATATTGTCAGTGAGTTGCTGGCTGAAATAGATAAGATGTAAAGCAATTCGCGCATCTGAATTGTACGGTATTGCATTAGATAATTTGGGAGTGTAATTTTGAAAGAAGTCAGTTTTCTCAGCCTTTTCGGCGAGTACATAGATCAGGGCGTTGCGGCGTATTTTGATTCTGCAACGGTTGAAAGCATTGAGGCGAGCCTTGCCGAACGCAGTGTCAGCATGCTCGTCAGTTTTCCTGTACCCATTGACTCGGCAGTAATCAAAAAGGCGAGAGCGGAGCTTATTCGTGTGATGAATTTGCACCGGCTTGACCTCGGAATGCATTTCCCTCCTGAGACTTTTGATATAAACTACATGGCAAGCTTTGTTAAGGAGATTTATGAGCATTTTCCGGCGTCAAGAACTATTCTTGAGGGAGCTACCTACAACCTCAACGGAGATAAACTGACCGTAGAGCTTGCGGCGAATGGCAAGGACGTGCTTATTAATCTCGGCTGTGACAAATTTATCCGTCAGACGATTGACCGTCGATTTGAAAGGTTGATATCTGTTGAGTTTGTCAGCAATGTTTCGGTTCAGGACGATATCAAGGTGCTTGAAGAGCTTCAGAAAAAGGAAAATCAAAAGATTGCCGTTGCTTCACCGATGGCAAATCCCGTTGCCGTTTCCAAAGCACCTGTTCAGAAAAAGCCGAAAGAAAGAACTTACGATGATTTGCCGATTTCGATTACGAATGCAAAGCCGCTTTTTGGTACGCTCGTTAAGGGTAAGCCGAAGCCGATTAAGGAATGCTTGCCCGAGGACGGAGAGGTTGTCGTTTGGGGTGATGTGTTCTCCCTCGAAACGAGAGAGTCCAAAGACGGCCGCTACAGCATAATCAATTTTAACATAACAGACTATACCTCATCATATCCGGTTAAGGTTTTCGGCGAGAAGAAAAAGTGTGAAGATTTGGTAGAAAATCTTAAGGACGGAAAGACCGTTCTTGTCCGCGGCGCAATAAACATGGACACCTATATGCATACATATCTCATCACCGCAAGGGCTGTTACCGAGATTGAAAAAATAGAGAAGCAGGATAACGCACCGGAAAAGCGGGTGGAGCTTCACCTGCATACAAATATGTCGGCAATGGATGGTATGACGAGCGCAAAGGAGCTTGTCAGCCGTGCAATAGCATGGGGTCACAAGGCTATTGCAATTACCGACCACGGTGTTGTTCAGGCTTTCCCGGAGGCGTGCAACACTGCCGCCAAAGCAGGAATAAAGATTATTTACGGCATGGAGGGCTACCTCGTTGACGATGACGCTTTCTATGATGATTACGGCTTCGACGTTGATGATGAAATCCCGGCCGAATACATTGATAAAGTCCGTGCCGAAAAAACCTATCATATAATTATAATCGCAAAGAATACGCAGGGACTTAAAAATCTCTATAAACTAATAACGGATTCAAACCTTAAATTTTTTAAGCGCAGACCGAGGATTCCCCGCCACAGACTTATGCAGTTTCGTGAGGGACTTATTATCGGCAGCGCCTGCGAGGCAGGCGAGCTTTACCGTGCACTTGTCGACCAAAAAAGTGACGAGGATATTCTCAGAATTGCTTCTTTCTATGACTATCTTGAGATTCAGCCCAACGGCAACAACGCTTTTATGCTTCGCAGTCAGGATGAGCGTTACGAACGTTTCAAGACTGTTGAGGATCTGGAAAATGTTGACAGACAGATTATTCACATAGCGGATAAGCTCGGTAAAATGGTTGTTGCAACCTGCGACGTTCATTTCATCGACCCCGGCAATGCTGTTTTTCGTGAGATTCTTATGACATCAATGGGCTTCTCGGATGCATCTCAACAGGCTCCGCTCTATTTTAGGACGACAGACGAAATGCTTGCCGAGTTTGCATATCTCGGCGAGGAGACAGCGAAAGAAGTTGTTATTACCAACCCAAATAAAATCTCCGACCTTTGCGAAAGCGGTATGACGCCGTTCCCGAGAGGAACGTTCCCTCCGAGCCTTGAGGGTGCAGACGAAGATCTTACCCGTATCTGCTGGGAGAGAACAAAGAAGGATTATGGCGATCCTGTGCCCGAGAATGTTGCAAACCGACTTGAAAAAGAGCTGAAATCAATTATCTCCAACGGATTCGGCGTTCTTTACATGATTGCACAAAAACTTGTTCAGAACTCCGAGGAGCACGGCTATTATGTCGGCTCGAGAGGTTCGGTTGGCTCGTCTTTCGTTGCACATGCAGCAGGTATTTCCGAGGTTAACCCTCTTCCGCCGCACTATATATGTAAAAAATGTAAGCACTCGGAATTTTTTATGGACGGTTCTGTCGGTTCAGGCTATGACCTGCCGCCTAAGAATTGCCCGAATTGCGGAATTCCGATGCATCGTGACGGTCACGATATTCCGTTTGAAACATTCCTGGGATTTAAGGGCGACAAACAGCCCGATATTGACCTTAATTTCAGCGGTGAATATCAGTTCTATGCTCACCGATATACCGAGGAGCTTTTCGGAATTGACCATACCTTTAAGGCCGGTACGATCGGTACTATTGCCGATAAGACTGCTTACGGATTTGTTAAAAAATGGCTTGAAGTCAAGGGAATAACGGTTAACCGTGCCGAAGAAGACAGACTGACAAAGGGCTGCACCGGAGTTAAGAGAACGACCGGTCAGCACCCCGGCGGAATGGTCGTTGTTCCGGCAAGCAATGACGCCGAGGACTTCACACCTATTCAGCACCCGGCGGACGATGTTTCCGGCGGACTGAGAACGACTCACTTCGACTTCCATTCGCTTCATGATACAATTCTCAAGCTTGATAACCTCGGTCACGATGTTCCGACGCTTTATCGGCATCTTGAGGATTCAACGGGTATCAACGTTTTCGACGTTGATATCTGCGACCCGAAGCTTTATGAGTTGCTGACATCACCGGAACCGCTTGGAGTAACGGCGGAGGAGATCGGCTGTGAAACCGGTACACTTTCGCTTCCGGAGCTTGGCACGCCGTTTGTTAGAGGCATGCTTATGGAAGCAAAGCCGAAGAATTTTTCCGACATGCTTCAGATTTCAGGACTTTCTCACGGAACTGACGTTTGGCTCGGCAATGCCCAGGAGCTTATCAAAAACGGCACATGCACGATTTCCGAGGTTATCGGAACTCGTGATAATATCATGGTTTACCTTATGCACAAGGGTCTTGAACCTGATATGGCGTTCAAAATCATGGAGATTGTCCGTAAGGGTAACGCAACAAAGCTTCTGACGGAAGCACATATAAAAGCCATGAAGGAACATAACGTTCCGGACTGGTACATTGATTCATGTATGAAAATTAAGTACATGTTCCCGAAGGCTCATGCTGCGGCGTATGTCAGTGCCGCAATGCGTCTTGCATGGTACAAGGTATATAAGCCGACGGAATATTATGCGACTTATATGACGGTTCGAGGTGAAGACCTGGATACAGTCGCAATCATGGAGGGCAGGGGAGCTGTTAAGCAGCTTATGAACTCGATTATAAATAAGGGTCACGAAGCGACGGCAAAGGAAGAAAACATGTATGTCGCAATGCAGGTAGTCAATGAAATGATGGCAAGAGGTGTTGAGTTCCTGCCGATTGACCTCTATAAATCTCATGCAACGGTTTATAAATTGGAGGACGGAAAAATCAGACTGCCATTCATGTCCATGGCCGGCACCGGCGAATCTGCGGCTGTTGCGCTCATGAAAGCAAGAGATGACGGCGAGGGAGAGTACATGTCACGTGACGATCTTCAGCAGCGTGCCGGAATCAGCAAGTCGGTTATGGAAACGCTCGACTCATGCGGTGCTCTTGAGGGATTGCCGCAGAGCACACAGATGAGCTTTTTTGGATTTTAATAAGGGAGGAAATATAAATGATTGATCTTTACAAGCTTTGGGAAAATAAAAAAACAATGCCCGTCATAACGGTTGAACACGGCTCCGGAAAAGTGCTGATGCTCGGCTATATGAATAAGGAAGCTTTTGCGTATACACTCAAAACGCGCAGGGCATATTATTATGATTCACAAACCGATAAGGTTTATAAATTCGGTGAAGAAAAGGGTAATGCTCAGCGGCTTATGTCGCTTGACCTTAACTGCGACGGCGACGCTCTGCTCATGAGCGTTCAGCAGAAAGGTCATGTTTGCCACCATAACGGAAAGCACAGCACCTGCTTCACAAATAATATTTACAAGAGGAGCAGGGGAGATTACTCCAAACGCAGAAAATTCGGCAGGGTAGAGATAGACGAAAACTTCGACTATTCAAAAGAAGACTATGAAGACGAGCTTGAATAAATTATTGACAAATACATTCTTTTGTCGTATTATGAAAGACGCACATATCAACGAATTTTAAAAAGGGTGATGTAATGAAAGAGTATATCGGCCGTGTTAAGTCAAATTGCAAGACATGGGAGCTTGTTTTCTGGTGGATTTTCAGGGCACTCATGATCTATGCCTTTATCGCAGGATTTTTCAAAAAGCCGTTTGATATTTCCGATCCGCTTCAGGTCGGCGCAAACTTTATTGCAATGTTTGCTTGGGAAATTTTTATGTTGTTCCCCGAAAAATGTTTTGTAAGGCATATGCCGTCACTAATACAGGATTTTTCAATAGTTATGATTTTTGCCGCTTCATTCTGCGGAAAGTTTCTTAATTTCTATTATGATTCAAGATTTTGGGATTCCGGAATGCATCTGCTAAGCGGCGGGCTTTGCGTTTTGCTCGGTTATGAGGTAGTTGTTGCAATGCAAAAACGGGATAACAAGCCTGTTTCAATTCCGGTTGCACTGCTTTGTGCCTTGTGCTTCTCTTTCTTTGTCTCGACTTGCTGGGAGCTTATTGAGTTCACAATGGATCAGGTTATGACAAACCCCGAAAAGGGCACAATCGGCGATGCTCAGCATTGGTGCTACGAGCTTGCAAAAGGAACCTCAAAGGAATCAACTCTCTTTGATCCTAAGAATATCGAAAGATGGCCGCTCATGGATACAATGGGGGATATAATTCTCAATTCTATCGGAGCTGTTGCGGCATGGATATTCCTCAAGATATTCCCATATCACCATGGTAAGAAATTTGATGTGAATAAAGAGATTGAAGAAAAAACAAAAGTGCAAAAAGAACATATAACAAAATAAAAAAAGAAAAGACGAAAATCATCTCAATTTGATTTTCGTCTTTTTATGTTTGTATTTGTATGCAGTAAAAGTTATGATTTTAATCAATTAAAAATAGAGTATACAACACTATGCCGGGCGAAAAATCGCAGCAGCAAAGAATATTTGCATTCTTTATCTATTAAGCTCGTCGTCCACAACCTCGGCAAAATGGCATAATTCGACCTCGGCGGAATTCAGCAGGTCTGCGACATGCCGAACAAAAGATTCGTCAAGAGAGACATCAACAATTTTGGTTTGAGCTTTTGCTGACGATTTGTCAATGGCAGCTATGCCATATGTGCTAAAACGTTGACCCTCCAATGAAATATGAGTTTTTGTGATATGGTATTCTATGTTCATATTCTCACCTTTAATTATCGTGAATTTATATAACGATCCCATTATAATACTGTTTTCTAAATTTGTCAATAAAAACGTGAAAATAAATAACTATTTTTCAAAAATAATTTTAATTTTTGGCATTTCGGATATGGTGAGAGTCGAAAAAACGCAGATAAAGTCGAAAAAATTTATCTGCGTTACGGTGTTTACTTTTTATCTTTGCTTTTTGGCTTCTGTTGAAGCTCACTGTACTTAAACATTTTCAGTTCACGGTTCTTTTTGCGTCTGCGATTTGCCCTGATGTAGAGAGCGATATATGCGGCAATGAAAAGAACAACAAGGATAATTAAAATTTTGAATATTGTGCTTGCGGTCATTCTCTTGACGGCCGCTTTAAGGTAGAGAAGCATGCTTAAGTTTGCATTCTCGGCAACAACAAGCTCAACCGTTCCTATCTGACGCTCGGCAAACATAATTTTGGCTTTGCAGACCGTATCACCTTTTTTGAACGGAGCATCAAGAGATTCCGGCATGTCGATTGGCTCAAAGCTTACGCTTTCGGAGCCGTTACCCTCCGGAACAAGAGCGAGAACCTCGTTCTTGGCAACTAAACGTACGCTATCCATATCCCAACAATAGTTGACGGGAACCGTAGTAACAAACTGGGCCTCTTTGGTAACTATTTCATAGCTGAGACTGTCAAATGCCCATTCGAACATTCTCACTGCATCGAGAATGGCTTGATTTTCAGTGTCTCCGTCCTTGTCGGTGTCTTTATACGGTCCGCCAAGCGCAACCGCCATGTAGTTGTATCCGTCCCTTGAGGCGATTGAAACAATGCTTTCACCTTCTGCATTGCTTGAACCCGTTTTAATTCCTCGTGCATTTTCATAGTAATAGTCGGGGAATCCGTAGTTTAGCATGTAGTTTGTGTTGACGATTGTGCGTTCCTCGTTTTTGTTGGTTTTCTGAAGATCGTATGTCAGCATTTTGACTATTGTTTCAAATACCGAGTATTTCATTGCCGCCTGCGTGATTTTTGCAATGTCGTTTGCGGTTGATTTTTGATTATTGTCGTCAAGTCCGTGAGGATTGGTAAATTTGGTCTTTGTGCAGCCAAGCTTTTTTGCGGTGTCATTCATTCTTTTGACGAAATTGGCTATTCCCTTGCCGTATTCATCGGCAAGCACAAGGGCAGCGTCATTTCCGCTGGGGATAAGCATGCAGCAAAGCAAGTCGTAAACGCTGATAACCTCTCCGTCCTGAAGTCCGGACATGATACAGCCCGTTCCGTAAAGGCTTTCGAGAGAAGAGCCGGAAACGGTAATCTTCTTGCCGAGATCCTTTTCGCTTTGCAGAACAACAAGAGCTGTCATAATCTTGGTCAGTGATGACGGATCTGCCTGCCGATCTGCATTTTTGTCAATGATAACGGTGTTACTGTCAAGGTTGATGAGTAAATCAATCTTTGAATAAAGCTCGACATCACCTGTATAATCTGCCGCTGAGGCAGGTAAAATCGACGAAGTGACAATTAAAGCAACGCAACATATAAAAATTATAAATTTTTTCATAGACAAGACACCTGAACTTGTAGTATTATATATTATGTAATCGATATTACTTAAGGCAACAACGCACAGCTGAGGCGTGCGAATTGCACAGTAAGATTTTCCGTCAGGGTGTACAAAATTTTTGTAGGTTTGCTAACGCAAGTCAAGAAATTTTGGCACAGCATGACGGGGAGAAAATCAAGCGAGGCACGCACATCAATTGTGCGTTGCGGCTTTGGAAATATTATAACAGATTAGGCTATAAAAATAAACAAGATTTTTAAAAAATTTATCACATTTTGGGGAGTGATCTGACAATGGTTTATGTAACCGGAGATATGCACGGTGATTATGCTCTCTTTTCTCAGAAAAAGTTCAAAAATATAAAAGAGGGCGACACGCTTATTGTTTGCGGAGATTTCGGATTTATCTGGCGTGGCGACTCAAAGGAGAAGAAAATTCTCGATAAGCTCGGGAAAAAGAAATACAGGATTCTTTTTGTCGACGGAACTCATGAGAATTTTGATTTGATCGCAAGATATCCTGTTGTCAACTTTGCCGGAGGTAAGGCACATAAAATCCGAGATAATATTTATCACCTGATGAGAGGTCAGATTTTTGAAATCGAGGGCGAAAAATACTTTGCCATGGGTGGAGGAGAAAGCCCTGATATCGACATGAGAGTTGATCATGACACATGGTCAAGAGCCGAAATACCGACGCAGGAGGAAATGCGTGAGGGTGCAGAAAATCTTGAACGCTGTAAGTATAAGGTCGATTACATGATTACCCATGAACCGGCACAGAAAATCAAGAATTTTCTGCGACTCAAGGATAATGAGCCGCTCACGGTTTCGGGTCTCAACGCCTATCTTCAGGAGCTGAGTGCGAACTGCGATTTCAAGAGATGGTTCTTCGGCAGTTTGCATGAGGACAAGTTTGTTTCCGCTACTCAGGTAGCATTGTTCCAAAATCTTGTTAATGCTCAGACGGGCGAGGTAGTTTCATAATGAAAGGAAAAAACATGGATATTAATGATATACTTTCAAAGGTCGATCACACTTTGCTTTCTCAGGCGGCGACATGGGAGGAAATCAAGCAGATTTGCGACGACGGTATAAAATACGGATGTGCATCGGTTTGCATTCCGGCAAGCTATGTTAAAGATGCGGCGGAATACGTTGACGGAAAGATTCCTGTTTGCACGGTTATCGGTTTCCCAAACGGCTATTCCACAACGGCGGCGAAGTGCTTTGAGGCCGAGGACGCAGTAAAAAACGGAGCGGAAGAAATTGACATGGTAATCAACATCGGCGCACTTAAGGATAAAAAATATGAGTTCATGCTCAATGAAATAAATGCGGTCAAGGCTGCGTGTCACGGTAAGCTTCTTAAGGTTATTATTGAGACCTGTCTGCTGAGCGATGACGAAAAGATAAAGATGTGTGAAATCGTATCCGAATCGGGAGCAGATTTTATAAAAACATCGACCGGATTTTCAACCGCAGGTGCAACAAGAGAAGATGTCGCTCTTTTTGCAAAGCACGTTACGGGCGGCACTAAGATTAAAGCGGCAGGAGGAATTGCTTCGCTTGCCGACGCCGAGGATTTTATAAAGCTCGGAGCGGACCGGCTCGGCACAAGCAGAATAGTTAAGCTTGTGAAGAAAGAAGAAGCAAGCGGATATTGATTTTCAAATGTATGAATTGTAAAACGAAAGGAAACTCTATGGCGAATAATTTATATTACGGAAGAGGCAGGGACGAGGACAACAAGAAGCTTATCGCATTTCTTGACGAAGTTTTCTTTACCGATGACCCGGAAGAAAGGGATTTTCTTAATTTGCTTCCAAAGTGCTATAAGGATAAATACAGACCGGCCTATAACAATTTTGTCGTTCAGGATGAGAACGGCGAGTTTCGTTCCGCAATCGGCAGTTTCTATAACGATATGACGATCGGTGACGAGCAAATCAAGGCCTGCTGCATAGGAAATGTTGCCGTCGGAAAAAATTACAGGTCAATGGGCTATATGATCGAGCTTATGGAGCTTTCGGTCGAGGATATGGGCAAGAATGGTGTTGATGTTGCTTACCTCGGCGGCCAGCGTCAGCGTTACGGCTATTTCGGATTTGAATCATCGGGTACATCCTACCGTTTCAATTTCAGCCGAAGTGCCTACAAACATGCGCTTAAAGCCATGCCCTGCGGACTGGACATTGAAAAACTCAGTCCGAATGATGAGGAAAGCATTGCGAATATTGAAAAGATTTATTCAAAGCTTCCGATAAGGTCAAACCGTAAGCCGGAGAGCTATTTTGACGTTCTCTGTTCATGGAGAGATCGCCCGTATATTCTCAAGGACAACGGCGATTTTGTCGGATATTTTGTGCTGGATTATACAAAGAACAATGTTAATGAATTCGGCACAGTCGACCCAAAGTATTATCCGAATCTTGTTGCTGCGGTTATGGAAAAGACAGAGGCCCTTCAAGTCGGCTTTATTGTTGCTCCGTTTGAGACGGAAAAGCTCAAATTCTTTACCGAGAATGCGGACGGCTTTAATGTTGAAGGCTGTGAGATGATTCTTGTATATAATTTTGAAAAGGTTATCAGAGCTTATCTCGGTGCAAAGGCAAGGTACGCAAAGCTTTGCGACGGAGCTTTTACAGTGCTCATTCACGGTAAATACGGTGATGAAAAGCTTCGCATTGAAGTGGTGGATAATAAAGTTAAGGTCGAAAAATTTGACGGCAAGGCGGATTATGAACTGAGCCACCATGCCGCAACAAGAGTGTTTTTTTCAAATCTTCCGGCGGACAGAGAGGCGTTCCCCGCAAATATTCAGCAGTGGCTTCCGCTTCATGTTTTCCTGTTTCCGTCGGATACAATGTAAGGAGGAATTACAATGTCAGTTAAAGTTTCTTTCTTTGGAAACATGCCCGACGGAAAAGAAGTCAGGCTTTTTACAATAAAAAATTCAAACGGAATTATTCTTCAGGTGATTACGCTCGGTGCAACTCTTCAGGCACTTTATACTCCCGATAAATACGGCAGAGTGAATGATATCACCGTCGGCTTTGACAGCCTTTACGGTCATCTCAATTTTACGGATTACCAAGGCAAGGTCGTCGGCAGATATGCCAACAGAATCGCAAACGGTTCATTTATGATGAAAGGCAAAAAGGTTCAGCTCACTCAGAATGAAAAGGGAAAAACCTGTCTCCACAGTGCAGGCGAGTTTTCAAATGCCGTTTGGGATGCAGAGCCTGTCGGCAACAATGCAGTCGAGCTTTCCTACACAAGCCCGGACGGAGCGAGCGGCTTCGAGGGCAAGATGGACGCCAAGGTGAAATACACCCTCACAGAGGACAACAAGGTCGAAATCGAGTACAGCGCAGTCAGCGACAAGGACACGGTTATCAACTTCACCAATCATACATATTTTAATCTCAGCGGTTCGGCAATGAGTAATGTCCTCGGTCATGTGCTCAAGCTTAACGCTAAGAAATTTACTCCAACCGATGAGGACAGTATACCGACGGGTCAGCTTCGTTCGGTTTTTAACACTCCGTTTGATTTTACAAATCCGACCTCAATCGGTAAGAGAATTCATGACAGAGATGCTCAGCTTGTAATGTGCAGGGGTTATGATCATAATTTCTGCCTTGACCACGTTGATGGCGAGGCGGACGCAGTTGTTTATGAGCCTGTCAGCGGCAGACAGCTCAAGGTTTATACCGATCTTCCGGGTGTTCAGCTTTATACAGGCAACTTCCTTGACGGAACGGTTATCGGCAAGGGCGGCCTTCCGCTCATTCAGCACGCAGGCTTCTGCCTTGAAACACAGTATTATCCCGATACGCCGAATCACCCGGATTTCCCGCAGTGCACATTCAAGGCAGGAGAGGAATATAAGTCAAAAACAACTTTTGAAATAAACGTATTTTAAAGAATATTTTTGATTAGTTCACAAAATGGACAAAATAAAAAGTATAATTAAAATAAAGACAACAATAAAGGGTCTTATTGAAACGGAGGAATTACTATGGCAACAGAAAAAATTCTCGTAGTCGATGATGACACTAACATATGCGAGCTTCTCAGACTTTATCTTGAGAAAGAGGGATACAGCGTTACTATCGCCAATACAGGTATGCAGGCTGTAAAGCTTTTTGCCGAGCATCAGCCCGACCTTATGCTTCTTGACATCATGCTGCCCGAGCTTGACGGCTGGCAGGTTTGCCGAGAGATCAGTAAGTATTCCAATAAGCCGATAATCATGCTCACCGCTAAGGGAGAGACCTTTGATAAGGTCCTCGGTCTTGAACTGGGTGCAGATGATTATATTACCAAGCCGTTTGAGGCCAAAGAGGTTCTTGCAAGAATCAAGGCGGTTCTTCGCAGAACTTCGAATGCTTCCGCTCCCGAAGCCGAGAGCAATATTAAACAGGTTTCTTACGACAATCTTTCAATCAATCTCACAAATTACGAGTTGAGAGTAAAGGGCGAGAAGGTAGATGCTCCGCCGAAAGAGCTTGAGCTTCTTTATCACCTTGCAAGCAACCCGAACAGAGTTTTCACAAGAGATCAGCTTCTTGATGAGGTTTGGGGCTTTGATTATTACGGCGACAGCAGAACGGTTGACGTTCATGTTAAGCGTATTCGTGAAAAGCTTGAGGGCGTTTCGGACAAATGGGAAATCAAAACCGTTTGGAGCGTCGGATATAAATTTGAAACCAAGGACTGATGATCCATGGGCAGAAGATTAAGAAATGAACCCAAGAACAAAAAACTGTTTTATAAATATCTTTCCATTATAACCTTAGTCAGTCTGTTCAGCGTATTGCTTGTTTGCTCGACATATCTCGGAATTGCTTCAAAATATCGAAATGACGAGCAGCTTTCAACGCTCGAGAGAAATACAACAATCATTTCCAAAAACTCAGAGAAAATTCTCAGTCAGTTTTCGGGAAAATACAACAGCGGAGAGGAAGTTGACATCTCTCCGCTTTCAATGATTTGCAACACCATCAATAATATGTCGGCGGCACTTGATGCTGATATTTTTATCATCAACATGAATGGTGAGGTTGTTGTTTGCAAGGAAATGATGAGCGACCGATTCAGGTTTGATTCGAATGCAGTCTGCGTTGTACACGGCGGCTATAAGATAGACCAATCTATAATAGACGCCGCAACCGATAAGGATTATACCGAGGTCGGCAGGCTGGGAAAAACCTTTGTGAGAACTCAGTTAACCGCCGCATCGCCGATAAAGCTTAACAATAAGACTGTTGCAATCGTTATCGCAACCGAGAAAATAACATCAAGCTGGTACAGCTATGCAAAACGAATGTTGCAGATATTCCTCGTTGCGGCGTTGTTCTCGTTGGTTTTGTCGTTTTTAGCGGTTTATTATCTCAGCTACAGGCTTACCCGTCCGTTGAGAGATATGGCGACAGCGACCGAGCATTATTCGCAGGGCGATTTCAGCTATAAGGTTAAGGTTCGGGGGCATGATGAGGTGGCGCAGCTATCCGAGGCGTTCAACACAATGGCAATGTCGCTCTCGGCGCTTGAAAGCTCACGAAGAAGCTTTGTTGCGAATGTTTCGCATGAGCTGAAAACTCCGATGACCTCAATCGGCGGATTTATCGACGGTATGCTTGACGGAACAATCAGCGAGGATAAATATGATTATTATCTGCGAATCGTTTCCGATGAGGTTAAGCGTCTGTCAAGGCTTGTTACGGGTATGCTGAATATGTCCAAGCTTGAAGCCGGCGAGATGCAGATAAATATGAAGCAGTTCGACATCAGTGCAGATATTTTCAAAACGCTGTTGTCGTTTGAAAGAAAGATCAATGATAAGGATATCGAAATTGTCGGTCTTGACAAAATGGAAAGCATGATTGTCAGTGCCGATGAGGATATGATGATGCAGGTCATCTATAACCTTATTGATAATGCGGTCAAGTTTACGCCGCAGAACGGATATATTGAGTTCAAAACCTACCGTGACAAGGAAAAGCTGTTTGTCAGCATCAAAAACAGCGGTGCAGGTATTGAACGTGAGGAAGCGGACAAAATATTTGAAAGATTTTATAAGATTGACAAGTCAAGAAGTTATGATGTTAAGGGTGCAGGCCTTGGCCTTTACCTTGTAAAGAGTATTGTTGAGCTTCACGGCGGTCAAATTGTCTGCAACAGCAAGCTGAATGAATACACACAATTTGTATTTTGGCTTCCCAACGTTTAATTTTTGTTTACAATTTATAAAAACCGTCGTAAAAACCGGGGGTTATACTTGTTAACAACATAAGGAACAAAAACCGATTCAGTTCCTATTAAAAGTGCAGGAGGAATAAGTTATGAGTGACGAAAACAGATATTACGGAACAGAAGGTAATCCGGAGCCTGCCGAATCCGCCGCTGAAAACAATCAGCCTAACGAGACCGGATATGCTCAGCAGAGTGAACCGGAAAAGGTCTATGCCGAATCTACAGAGAATAAGGAACAGACCTATAAGAATGATTATAATGATTTCAGCCGTTATAACGACACGGTGGACGATACGCCGAAGGAGTCCCCGTATAGCCCGTATAATTCGCAGAGCTACGGTTCAAACAATACCTCGGGAACGGCTCAGAATGACTATTACAGTCAGCAGTATGCAAAGACTGTGAATGAAGTCCCGGCGAAGAAAAAGAGCAAGGGATTCAAGGGCTTTGTTATTGCACTGGTTGCGGTTGTTGTATGTGTCGCCGTTATTCTCGGAGTTTATCCGTTGGTTAAGAAGGCGGACACTTCAAAAGTATCAAGTGACTCGACTCAGCTCACGCTTTCCGAAACCCCGACTGCCAAGAATACTTCGGGTGTTCCCTCCAGTGAAGAGGTTGCGGCAAAGGCAGAAAAGTTTAACGTTGGCATTAAACTTTACGGACAGTCGCAGTCGATATTCTCTTCGTCATCTTCAAGCAATTCGCTTGTCGGCGAAGGTTCGGGTATCATCATGGGTGAGGACAGCTCAAAGAAGTATACCTATATCGTAACCTGTGCTCACGTTATCAGTTCGGTTAAAACTTCCGGCTACACGATGACGGTTACGGATTATGAGGGCAACAATTACGACGGCATTCTTGTCGGCTACGATTCAAAAACAGATGTCGGTGTAATTAAGATTGCAAAAACAGGCCTCACGGCCGCAGAGTTTGGCAATTCTACAACCCTGAAGAAAGGTCAGACCGTTTACGCTATCGGTAATCCGGGCGGTTCGGAGTTCTTCGGATCTTTCACAAAAGGTATGGTTTCCGCTATCGACAGACCTATCAGCAGCGAGAGCGGATATGAGATGAAGTGCATTCAGCACACAACGCCTATCAACTCAGGTAACTCGGGCGGTGCGCTTATGAACGAGTATGGCCAGGTTATCGGCATCAACTCTTCAAAGATTGTCAGCACGGGTTATGAGGGAATGGCATTTGCAATTCCGATTTCAGATGCTAAGGAAATCATTGACGATATCATCGCAAACGGCTATGTTACAGATAGACCGAAGCTTGGCATCTCCTATGCAGCTGCGGAAAAATATCAGCAGTATGCAATGGTAGTTAAGCTCAAGGGACTCCCGAGCGGTTCGCTTGTTATTGCTTCAATCAGCACAGACAGCTCGCTCGCAAACAGCAAGGCGAAGGTCGGCGACCTTATCACAGCGGTTAACGGCGAAAAGCTTGACACGGCCGATGTTCTTCTCGATAAGATAGAAAACGGCAAGGTAGGCGATAAACTCAAGCTTGAGCTTTGCAGGATTAATTCTGATTATTCGGTTGATACTTTCACGGTTGAAGCTACGCTTGTTGAGGACAAGGGCACTTCGTCCGAGACGGAGACAACAACAGAAAGTCAGGCTCAGGGCGGCTATGATTGGAGTCAGTTCTTCGGCAGCGGATATTAATATTGTTCGCTTTTTGAATATTTTATAGCATAAAAGGAGTTCCGGTCTAAAACCGTGAACTCTTTTTCCTATTGGTTAAAATGACAAGAGTTTTCCAAAATATTGTATGCACGGGTCTGTTTTTTGAGCTTTTTATCAATATTTGGTGATTTTACACAAGTCATAATGACGGCAAAATCAGGAATAGTTTGGGCATTATTTATAAAATATCCTTTGATTTAAGGCCATTTTGAAAAGATTTTTCAAAAAATATGCTCAAAAGGGTTGAAATATTCTTTGAAATTGTGTAAAATGTATATGTTTAGATTGGCATTTTGTATAAACATGCCTAAAATCATTTGAGATGCGAATTATGATGTGAAAAACAATCGTGAGGAGAGATTATATGTCAAACAGACTTTTTCAGGGAGTTATTCATCAGATGAGGAGTGCAATCGACAGAACGATCGGAATCATCGATGAAACCGGTACGATTATTTCGTGCAGTGAGCTTGGAAGAATAGGCGAGGTAGTACCCACGGCGGCAGCAAGTGCTTTCATGGATACGGAGGCCTGTGTTGTTGACGGCTGCACCTATAAGACCTTCGGTAATCAGATTCATCCCGAGTATGCGGTTTTTATTGACGGTGATGACGAGCTTGCCGAGAAGTATACCAATATCAGTGCAGTTGCTTTGAGCAACCTCAAGCAGTATTTTGATGAGAAATATGACAGAAATAACTTCATCAAGAATGTTATTCTCGATAACATTCTTCCCGGAGATATCTATCTCAAGGCTCGTGAGCTTCGCTTCAATAACGACGCTACACGTGCGGTTCTTCTTATCAGAATCCCGAACCAGACGGATGTTTCCGCTTATGACATAGTTCAAAATCTTTTCCCGGACAAGTCTAAGGATTTCGTTGTAAGCATTAACGAGACCGATATTGCACTTGTTAAAGAGGTTAAGAGCAACATAGAGTCAAAGGATCTTGAAAAGCTTGCACGTTCAATCGCCGATTCTCTTTCAACAGAGCTTTATGTCCATTCGGTTATCGGTATCGGCACAACTGTTGCAGGTATCAAGGAGCTTGCACGTTCTTTCAAGGAAGCTCAGATTTCTCTTGAGGTCGGCAAGGTATTTGACAACGAAAAGACAATCGTCAGCTATGACAGCCTTGGCATTGCCCGTCTTATCTATCAGCTGCCGACAACGCTTTGTGAGCTTTTCCTGCGTGAAGTGTTCAAGCGTGGTTCAATCGAGAGCCTTGATCAGGAAACTCTGTTTACAATTCAGAAGTTCTTTGAGAATAACCTTAATGTCAGCGAGACGTCGAGGAAACTCTTTGTTCACAGAAATACCCTTGTTTATCGTCTTGAGAAGATTAAGAAAATCACAGGTCTTGACCTTCGTGAGTTTGATGACGCTATCGTATTCAAAGTCGCACTCATGGTAAAAAGATATCTTGATGCCAATCCGATCAAATACTGATACAGCTAAGGACAGATAACATGATTGATTTTAAAAACGTATCCAAGGTTTACGACAACGGAACCAAGGCTTTGCACAATGTCAATATTCATATTGATAAAGGCGAGTTCGTGTTCGTCGTCGGAGCATCGGGAGCGGGAAAGAGCACATTTCTTAAGCTGATTATGCGTGAGGAGGTTCCATCGTCGGGCACAATCGTCATTAAAGGCTATAACCTTAACGAGATGAAGAAAAAGAAAATCCCGTATTTCCGCAGAAACATGGGAATTGTTTTTCAGGATTTCCGTCTTATCCCGACCATGACTGTTTACGATAATGTTGCGTTCGCAATGAGAGTTGTCGGAGCAAGGGAAAAGGATATCAGAAAACGTGTTCCGTATGTTATAAACATTGTCGGTCTTTCTGCAAAGGCAAGAAATTATCCGAACGAGCTTTCGGGCGGTGAGCAGCAGAGGGTTGCGCTTGCCCGTGCGCTGGCCAACAACGCCGATATAATTATCGCAGACGAGCCGACCGGAAACGTTGACCCTCAGATGTCACTTGAAATCGTTGAGCTTCTCACAAGGCTCAATGAGGCGGGAACAACGGTCATAATGGTTACTCATGCGCATGACCTTGTTAAAAAATTTGACAAGCGTGTTATAACGCTTGAAAGCGGCGAGGTCGTTGCTGACGGAATGATTGAAAACGGAGAGCTTCCGGTTCAGTCTGCGGCACATCTTAACCTCGAGAAGCAAACCATTGAAGAGAAATATTCTTCAAAGGAAGAGGAAGCAAAGCCCGAGGAGAAAAAAGAAGAAAAAGTTGACGAGGATTTTCTTGACGCTATTATAAGCGACAATGATTCTTACCGTATTTATCTTGAACAGGATTCGGAAAAGGAAGGTGAGAATCAGTGAGAAAAAGAGGACGCTTAGGCTATCTTACCAAAGAGGGCTTCAGAAATATTAAAGTTAACCACCTTATGTCCATTGCCTCAATCGCAGTGCTTATGTCCTGCTTGGTTATGATGGGTGCGGCATTTATGGTTATAGTTAATGTAAATAACGTCATGACGGAGATTGAAAGTCAGAACGTTGTTATGGTTTACCTCAAGGACGAGGTGCAGGGCGAGGGAATAACTCAGCTGAAAGAAGAAATCACACTCATGCAGAACGTCAAAAAGTGTGAATACGTTGACAAAGATACGGCGTTTAAGCAGCAGCTTGACGAGCTTGGCACGGATGCAACCTATTTTGAGGGTGTTGATAATCCGCTTCCCGATCTTTTCAAGGTCTCCGTCAGCGACATGACAAAGTTCGACAGTACCGTCTCCGAGCTGCAAAAGCTTGACGGAGTTGATTCTGTTCGTGACAACAGGGATATTGCACAGACCCTTGTCAGAATCAGACGTACAATTTTCTATGTAAGCATCGGCGTAATTGCCGTTCTGCTTCTTATCTCGCTGTTCATCATTGCTAATACAGTTCGTATTACAATGTACAGCAGAAGGCTTGAGATAAATATTATGAAATCAGTCGGTGCAACGAATTGGTTCATACGTTGGCCGTTCATGGTTGAAGGTATGGTTCTCGGCGCAATTTCGGGAGTTCTCTCCCTTGCGATTGTCTGGGGTGTTTACAGAGCACTTCAGTCAACGGTTTCGTCAATGCTCACAATGGTAAGCAGAGGCTTCACCGTTGTGCCGTTTACCGATTATGTAATATACCTTCTTGTTGCTTTCCTTGCAATAGGTATTATTTCCGGCGGAATAGGAAGTCTTATTTCCATACAGAAATACCTCAAGGAACGTGGAGGAGTTGTGTATGAAGAAACTGAATAAAATTATATCATTGCTCATGAGCGTGGCACTTGTTTTCGTGTCATTTATGTCATATGCTCCGAAAGCACAGGCGAAAACGCTCGGCGATTTAAGAGATGAATATTCCGATATCAAGGATAAGGTTTCCGATAGTGAGCAGAAGGTAAAGGAGCTTGAAAGTCAGCAGGCCGACCAGTCAAAGATTGTTTCGGCACTCAATGTTCAGCTCCAAAAGCTCAATCAGGAGCGTGAAAACATCACGGCACAGAAAGACCTCATTACTGAGGATATCGACGCAACAGAGGAGAAGATTTCTTCCCTCAATGCCGAGATTGCAAAGCTTGATGCCGAGATCGCCGCAAAGGATCAGGAGATTAAGGACACAGTTAAGCTTTTCTGCGACAGAATGAGAGCCAATTACATGGCAGGCGAAACTTCTGTTCTTGAAATATTCACATCGTCGTCGGATATGTCAAGCTTCCTGAATCGTCTTGAAATGTTCAAGCGTGTTACGGAGAGCGATCAGGGCCTTGTTGATAAGCTCAATAAAGAAATCGCTTCTATTGAGAAAATGCAAAAGGAGCTTGAAGAAAAGAAAGCGACGCTCCAAAAAGAAAAGACCGAGCTTGAATCAAAGCGAAGCGACCTTCAGGCTACAGAGGATACCCTGACAGAAAATCAGAATGTTATCAAGGAGAAAACGGAAGAGGTTGAAGCAAAGCTCAATGCGCTGAATGCTCAGACGAAGGAGCTTAAGGTTTCAATCAGCGAATATAATTCAGAGATGTCAAGACTTGATAACGAAATCAAGGAAGCCATAAGAAAGGCTAATCAGAGCAGCGGCGGATCGCATAACAGCGGATCGCATAACGGCGGCTCAAATGCAGGAAGTATGAACTCCAATGTCAGTGCTTCCGGCTGGGCATGGCCGATGCCGTATGACGGAGTTTATCTCACATCATATTATGGCTATCGTTACCATCCTTTAGACGGCGACTGGAGATATCACAGCGGTATCGACGTTTCAATGAGCGGCGCTTACGGCAAGAATATCGTTGCCACAAGAGCAGGTACGGTTATCCTTTCGTCACTTGAGAGCGAGAGCGGCACAGGCTATGGCAACTATATTATAATTGACCATGGCGATGGATACACTTCGCTTTACGGCCATTGCAGCGCACTCCTTGTTTCGCAGGGACAGCGTGTTTCAAGAGGTCAAATTATTGCCCGAGTCGGCAGCACCGGCTGGTCAACAGGTCCTCACCTTCACTTTGAGGTCAGATATAACGGCGAAACGGTAGATCCGCTCGACTATGTAAATATGCCGTAATTGCACAAATTAAATAACAAAATTAACCTCTCATCGGCTTTGTGAACTGCCCATGAGAGGTTTTTTAATATGTGTGTATTATGAAAGGGTGCGGCAAACGTCACACCCTTTGTTATATGCTTTTATTCGGCAACCTTTATTGTCATTGTGAGAATTCTTCTGACGCAGGCCTCAAGGTCTGCTCTTGTAATTTTACCGTTCTCGTATGCTTCCTTAAGCTCATCCGGTTCACCCTCACCCATTTTGAGGTCGTTGCCGGCGAGAACCTCATCGGAATGGTGACTGTGAACACCCCAGTCGGTAGTGACCATGCCCTTGAAACCCCATTCGCCCTTGAGAATCTCGGTCAGCAGCTCATAGCTTGTTGAAGTATGACAGCCGTTAACGAGATTGTAGGAGGACATAACTGTCCACGGGTCGGCTTCCTTGACACAAATTTCAAATCCACGGAGATAAATCTCTCTGAGCGCACGCTCGGAAACTCTCGAATCGCACTCGAAGCGGTTTGACTCTCTGTTGTTGCAGGCAAAATGCTTTACCGAAGCCGCAACCTTTCTCGACTGAATTCCTCGAACGTCTGCTGCGCAGCATTTTCCGGCGAGGAGCGGATCCTCGGAGAAGTATTCAAAGTTACGGCCGCAAAGCGGGTTGCGGTGAATATTCATTGCCGGAGCAAGCCATACGCCGAGGTTGTTTTCTCTCAGCTCTGCTCCGCCTGCCGCACCGATCTCTTCAATAAGCTCGGTGTTCCAAGTGCACGCAAGGAGCGCTGCACAGGGCCATGCTGTTGTCGGAGCACCTGTTTGAACATTAAGGCGAACGCCTGCAGGGCCGTCGGCAGTTGGAATCGGTGGGATATTGAGACGTTTTAAACCGCCGAATGCACCTGTGTTGCAAACGCCCGGTTGATTTTGATGTCCGCCGACAAAGTCGATAAGCTCATCAACGGTGAATTGTCTGATGAAATCGTCAAGATTGATTTTTTCGCCGACATAGTCAAACATAACGGCTTCGTCGGGAGCCTTTGCATCTGTCAAAACGTTTTTACCCGAATCATAGCTCGGTTCGCTCTGAGGAAGTGTCTCATAGCCTCCGTCCGCAAGGAGCCTCTTTTCAAGCTTGAACGGCTTGAGAAGCGACTTTGACTGCTTAACAATTATATTATTATCTGCTATGAACTCATAGTCAAGCTGCTTTGTGTTTCTTACGGAATTGCCTATGCTGAATTTATATGTTCCCTTTTCAAGAACAAATGCGGATTTCTGAATTTTTCCGAGATCATCGAAGCTTGCCATATCGTTTATGTCAAAGCTCAGAGCGACGGTCTGGCTCTCGCCGGGAGCAAGAGACTTTGTTTTTGCAAATGCGGCAAGTTCTTTTGACGGTTTGCCAAGCTTGCCCTGAGGTGCACTGTAATAAAGCTGAACAACCTCTTTGCCGGGAACGTCTCCGACATTTTTAACTGTGACAACGGCAACAATCTTGCCCTCGCTCTCGCCGCAGAAATAACCGCTCATGTCAAAGTTTGTATAAGAAAGACCGAATCCGAACGGGTAGCGAACCTTTTCCGCCGCACCGGGAATGGTTTCAAAATATCGATAGCCGACATAGATATCATCCTCATAATCGAGGTGCTCATAGCCTGTTTGAAATATCTTTCCGTTTTCATAATCGTCATATGACTTTGGAATTGTGTCGCCGAGCTTGCCTGACGGGTTAACGTCGCCGCAGAGAATATCGGCGACAGCCATGCCGCCTTCCATTCCGCCCTGCCATCCGCAGAGAATACCCTGTACCTTGTCATTTTCGGCAAAATGCTCGCAGTCAACCACACCGCCTGAGTTAAGGACTACGATCGTCTTTTTGAAAGCCGCCGAAACTCGGTCAATAAGGCTCTTTTCTGCATCGGAAAGATAGTAGTCGCCGCTGATGGCACGACGGTCGACGCCCTCGGCGGAGAAACGGCTGAGCGTGATTATTGCTGTGTCTGCGTTTTCGGCCGCAGTGTTTATAAGCTCATCTGAGGCTTCCGCTTCGACAACGTGCATACTTGCATAGGTTTCATAGATAATGTCGTCCTTTTTCTGACAGAAATCCATTGCATTAACCTTGTCCCAAATTTTTTCAATCTCGGGACGTGTCGGAATTTTCTTGCTTTCTTCCTTGACATATTCTTTATAGAAGTCAACGGTCGGCATATAGACACTGATTTTGCCCTCTTTCTCTTTTTGGGCAAAGCCGTCGTAAATATTGTGGGTGTATGCACAGAAAACGTCACCGCTTCCGCCGCCGCCTTTTATGTATTCAATGGTTGCCTTGCCGAAAAGTGCAACCTTTTCGCCCTTTTTAAGCGGCAAAGCGTTATCGCTATTCTTGAGCAAAACCATGCCTTCACCGGCGGCTTTTCTTGAGAGAGCAATATGCTCTGGTGAGCCTGTTAATTTTCTGCCGTCGGCACCCATGGGTATGCACGGCTGATATCTGAATCTTGCGTATTTATCCATAAACAACTCTCCATTCTGTAAATCTGTAACTTAATAATAAAACAAACTGTAAATTAAATCAATATATTTTTATTAATATTCAGAGAAAAATGCCTATCCTCGGTTCATTCAAGGATAGGCGTAGGTTAGTTCTTTATAAAGCTGACGGTTTTATTTTTCATCGAGATTTTTCCGACCTGCCAGCTGTAATCTATAATCTCCTTTTTAAATGTGAGAAAGGAATGGTCAATCGGGAAACCGAGAATTTTTTCGATTTGCTCATATGTCAGAGTGAAATCTGCTTCCTGTGATTTAACATAATTCCAAAGCGGTTCATATTTACTCATTTTGTTCTCCTTGAAAAGAACTTATTTAACAGAATATACAGCAATATCAACACAACGATTGAAGCGGCGAGTACGAGGTACATTGTCGGAATTTCGACCTCATGCTCAAAGAAAAACAGTCTGCAATCAACGGCTTTCAGCATGCCGTTAATCGGCTCTTTCGGGAATCCGATTTTTTCCATTTCACGGAAAGTTCCCGCCATTGCGTGGTTGCGGATAAGGCTTGTTCCGTATGTGCCGGGGAGGAACAACAGAGCTTTTTGGAGTCCGTTTCCGAACTGCGACATTGGCATGTATGCACCGCAAAGAAATCCGTATCCGGCGCTGACGATTGTTCCGACCGCCGATGCCTGACCGTTGGTTGTGAGCGAAAAGTTTACGCATGATGACAATGCAGTGCCGAACAAGGTCAGCAGAAAAACGTCGAGAATCAAATATAATACATCGCCGAGTGACATGTACCAGCCCTGTGTATAAATGTAAATCAGACCGACGGCGAGGGCGGAAAAGCTGATTATCAGCGTTGATATCGCCGAAGAAATAAAGTAGCCGAGAGCCAGTGCAGAGCGGCGAATAGGGGATACCGTCAAATCATGAATTGCACCGCTAACCTTATCGTTTATCATTAAAAGATTAGAACAGAATGCCACCGTTACGCAGCTGACAGCCAATAGTGAGGAGACAAGCTGACCTGCAACAATGCCGTCAAGAAGTTTATCGTCAATCGTAATGCCCTGCGGAACAGCAGAAGCAAAGCTGTCACGGTAAACATTGGCAAGAAAGGTTATATACAAAACAAGGAGAATTATCGGAGTGATCAGCGAAGAAAAGAACATTCCTTTGTCCTTGAAAAAGAGACGAATATTGCGTCTGATTAAATTGCCGAGACCTGTCATTTTTCGTCGCCTCCTGTCAGCTTTCTTCCTGTCACGGTGAGAAAGACGTCGTCCATTTTGCCCTTTGTTACCTCGTAATCCGTGAACATTTTCGGGTTTTCCGTAATAAGCTTTGTTGCCGCCGCAGTGTCGGGAACGGAAACTCTTATCGCATCACGGAGTATCTCATAAGGCATACCGAGCTTTTTGATTTCGCTTTCGTCGGCTTCGTAAATTGTTATAAAATCCCCTGTGTATTTGTTCTTTAATTCAAGCGGAGTTCCCTCGGCAACGATTTTTCCGCTGTCGAGAATAACAACATAATCCGCATCGGCCGCTTCCTCCATGTAGTGAGTGGTGAGCAGAACAGTCATGCTCTCGTTTTTTCTCAAATCGTTTACAACGTCACCGAGGAGCTTCCTCGTTTGAGGGTCGAGACCTGTCGTCGGCTCGTCAAGGATCAAAAGCTGCGGTCGGTGCAGAAGTGCACGGGCAATGTCAATCCTGCGTCGCTGACCGCCCGAAAGCTTACCGACGGTTCGATTAAGAAGATTTTCAAAGTCAAGCATTTTTGCAAGCTCGGCTTGACGTCTTTTAAATTCCAACCCTTTTATTCCGTAGAGAGCGGCACGGCTTTTCAGATTATCAGAGACCGACAATGCCTGATCCAGCACGGAATTCTGAAAAACTACGCCGATATTTCTCTTGATTTCGTCAATAGAATCATCAATGCTTTTGCCGCAGATTTCAACACTTCCTTTGTCCTTTGCAAGTTGACCGCAGATTATGGATATTGTTGTGCTTTTTCCTGCACCGTTCACGCCGAGAAAAGCAAACAATTCACCTTTTTTAACGTTAAACGAGATATCTTGAACGGCTTTAACTTCGCCGAAATTCTTGATTAAGTTTCTAATTTCAATTATGTTACCCATCTGTTTTCCTCTTCTATAGAGATTATTTTTTCTTTTTTTCGCCGACAGAATTCATTATTATTGCAATCGCACCTCTCAGCTTACCTGTCAACCGACGGTTGCGTTAACTAAATTATAACAAAAAAGAAGAAATGTGTCAATAATTCTTTAAATTTTGTTGCACAAATATTGACCTTGGTTTTTGTATATAAACGGTTGGATTTTGATTTTGTTCTCATAAAAAGACGTTATAGACGTGAAATCGGGGCTTTAGGGGCATTTTATGGAAAAAACGGGAATAAAAAGTTGAAAAATTCTCTTAATAATGTTTACATCTCAAAAAGAAAGTGTTATTATTATGGGTGGTAATAAGATTGCTATTAACTTTACAAGGAGGAACAAAGAATGGCAAGAAAAAAGTTAACCATGGATGGTAATACCGCTGCCGCTCACGTATCTTATGCGTTTACGGAAGTTGCCGGTATCTATCCTATCACCCCGTCAAGCCCGATGGCCGACTACGTTGATCAGTGGTCCGCTCAGGGTCGTAAGAACATTTTCGGCACAACAGTAAAGGTTGCTGAGATGCAGTCCGAGGCAGGCGCTTCGGGTACTGTTCACGGCTCCCTTGCAGCAGGTGCTCTCACAACGACTTATACGGCGTCACAGGGCCTTCTCCTCATGATCCCCAATATGTATAAGATCGCAGGTGAGCTTCTTCCCTGCGTATTCCATGTATCGGCTCGCTGCGTTGCGTCTCACGCCCTTAACATCTTCGGCGATCATTCGGACGTTTATGCCTGCCGTCAGACAGGTTTCGCAATGCTTGCTGAAACAAATCCGCAGGAAGTTATGGATCTCGGCGCAGTTGCTCATCTTGCAGCTATCGAAGGCAGAGTTCCGTTTATCAACTTCTTTGACGGTTTCCGTACATCTCACGAGATTCAGAAGATCGAAGTTTGGGATTACGATGATCTTAAAGAAATGTGCGATATGGATGCAGTTGCTGCGTTCAGACACAGAGCACTTAACCCCGAGCATCCCGTAATGCGTGGTTCTCACGAGAACGATGATATCTTCTTCCAGCATCGTGAGGCTTGCAACAAGTACTATGACGCAGTTCCGGCTGTTGTTGAGAAGTACATGGGCAAGGTTAATGCAAAGCTTGGCACAAACTATCAGCTCTTCAACTACTACGGTGCTGAGGACGCAGAGAACATAATCGTTGCTATGGGTTCAATCTGCGACGTTGCAGAAGAGGTTATCGACTATCTTACCGCTAAGGGTGAGAAGGTTGGTCTTATCAAGGTTCGTCTTTACAGACCTTTCTCAGTTGAGAAGTTCGTTGAGGCTATTCCGGCTTCCTGCAAGAAGCTCGCTGTTCTCGACAGAACCAAGGAGCCCGGCTCAATCGGTGAGCCTCTCTTCCTCGATGTTGTTGCCGCTCTCAACGCAGCAGGCAAGGACGGCATCAAGGTTATCGGCGGCCGTTACGGTCTCGGTTCTAAGGACACACCGCCGTCAAGCGTATTCGCTGTATATGACGAGCTTAAGAAGGATGCTCCCAAGGCTCACTTCACAATCGGTATCAACGATGATGTTACTTATCTTTCACTTGAAGAGAAGCCGGCTCCGAACACAGCAGCCGAGAGCACAATCGAGTGTAAGTTCTGGGGTCTCGGCGGTGACGGTACAGTCGGCGCAAACAAAGACTCCATCAAGATCATCGGTGACCATACAGATAAGTATGCTCAGGCATATTTCCAGTACGACTCAAAGAAGACCGGCGGTATCACTATCTCCCATCTTCGTTTCGGTGATGAGCCGATTAAGAGCCCCTATTATGTAAACAAGGCTGACTTCGTTGCTTGCCACAACCCGTCATACATCGAAAAGGGTTACAAGATGGTTCAGGACGTTAAGCCGGGCGGAGTATTCCTTATCAACTGCCAGTGGGATGCCGCTGAGCTTGCTGAGAAGATGAATGCAGAAACCAAGCAGTATATCGCAAAGAACAATGTTCAGCTTTATACAGTTAACGCTATTGACATTGCCGCAGAAATCGGCCTTGGCAAGCGTACAAATACAGTTCTTCAGTCCGCTTTCTTTGCCCTTGCAAAGGTTCTTCCTGTTGACGAGGCTATCGGCTACATGAAGGAAAAGGCACAGAAGTTCATGAAGAAGGGTAAAGAAATCGTTGAGATGAACGAAAAGGCTATTGACGCAGGTGCAACAGCATTCGTTAAGATCGACGTTCCGGCCGACTGGGCAAACGCAGTTGACGCTGAGGCTGAGGTTAAGACCGAAGGTCCGGCAAAGCTCGTTGAGCAGGTTGAGAGCATCATGAAGCCCGTAGGCCATATGGACGGTTATGAGCTTTCAGTCGGCAAGTTCTCAAATCATGTTGACGGTACATTCGAGCAGGGTGCATCGGCATATGAGAAGCGTGGCGTAGCAGTTATGGTTCCCGAGTGGAACGCTGAGACCTGCGCAAAGTGTAACAAGTGCGCATATGTTTGTCCGCATGCTACAATCAGACCTTTCGCTCTCAGTGATGAGGAGAAGGCAGCAGCTCCGGCAGTTACAAAGTTTGCTCCGAAGCCGATCGTAAAGACAAACTACACATATACTCTTGCAGTATCTCCGATGGATTGTATGGGTTGCGGCGTATGTATCGGAGTTTGCCCGACTAAGTCTCTTAAGATGGTATCCCGTGAGAGCCAGGATGAGCAGCAGGCAGCATTTGATTACTGCGTAGCTCATGTTGAGGAGAAGAAGGAGCTTACAGCTAAGATCAATGTTATCTCCAGCCAGTATAAGAAGCCTCTCCTTGAGTTCTCAGGTTCTTGTGCAGGTTGTGCAGAGACTTCATATGCTCGTCTCATCACACAGCTCTTCGGTGACAGAATGTACATCTCCAACGCAACAGGTTGTTCTTCAATTTGGGGCGGCCCGGCAGGTACATCACCGTACACAACAGATAAGAACGGCAAGGGTCCGGCATGGGCAAACTCACTCTTTGAGGATAACGCAGAGCACGGCTACGGTATGTACCTCGGCCAGAAGGCTCTCAGAAACAACCTCATTGAGAAGGTTACAGCTCTTGCAGCTAAGGATGGCGTAAGCGCAGAGATTAAGGCTGCCGCAGATGCTTATCTTGCAACAGTAAATGACGGCGAGAAGAACGGCGCTGCAACAGATGCTCTTGTAGCTGAGCTTGAGAAGTGCGGCTGCGACGATGCTAAGGAAATCCTCGCTCAGAAGGATTACCTTTCCAAGAAGTCCGTATGGATCTTCGGCGGCGACGGTTGGGCATACGATATCGGTTTCGGCGGTCTTGACCATGTTCTTGCTTCCGGTGAGGATGTAAACGTTATGGTATTCGATACCGAGGTTTACTCTAACACAGGCGGACAGGCTTCCAAGGCTTCTCAGATCGGTCAGGTTGCTCAGTTCGCAGCAGCAGGTAAGGCAATCGCTAAGAAGAGTCTTGCCGAGATTGCAATGTCCTATGGCTACATCTATGTTGCTCAGATCGCTATGGGTGCAGACCAGAACCAGACACTTAAGGCTCTCCAGGAGGCTGAGGCTTATCCGGGACCGTCACTTGTTATCGGTTATGCTCCCTGTGAGATGCACAGCATCAAGGGCGGCATGGTTAACTGCCAGGCTGAGATGAAGAGAGCGGTTGAGTGCGGCTACTGGAATATGTTCCGTTACAATCCGGCTCTTAAGGCAGAGGGCAAGAACCCGTTCACAGTTGATTCTAAGGTTCCCGCAACAGAGGGTTACCGTGCATTCCTCATGAACGAGGCTCGTTACTCCGCTCTTACACGTTCGTTCCCGGAGAGAGCAGAAAAGCTCTTCGAGAAGGCAGAGGACGGAGCAAAGGATCGTTATGCACATCTTCAGAAGCTTGTTAAGCTTTACGGCACAGAGGAATAATTTCTCCGAATAAATAAAATTAAGCAGGTAGTTGCCTCGGCAATTACCTGCTTTTGCACATAAAAAATCCCGACTTTCAACGAGAGTCGGGATAATTTTTTATATTTCGAAAAGTTCATTTATTGAGTTTCGTGCTTTTTCAATGTAGTCCGGCATGAATTTTTCAAGATGCTTGCGATAAACTTCTTTTTTGCTTAAAAATTTTTCATAATCTTTTATAAGCTTTTCGGTACAGTCAATTTCGGAAACAGGGATAACCAAGCCCTCATCCGTTCCGAAAATATCTTTAGCAATGCCTCTTGATTTGACGCTGTAGCCGATAACAAGAGTCGGCACACAAGTGCTGTATGCGGCAATGGTTGCGTGAGTTCTTGCGCCGATAAACATGTCGCAGCGTGAGATTACACTCTTGTATTGAGACGCAGTAAACGTTGAGGGGACAACGGAAACTCTGCTTGAGCCAAGACGTTCGGCAATGCGGCCGAGAATCAGCTGGTCGCCGTCGAGGGGCTTTGTAACATGCGGAATCAAAAGAATATTCTTGTCGCTGCTATCAAGAATATATCTAAGAAATTCCGTTGAAATATCTTCAATGCTCGTTCCCTTTGCCGAGTATTCACCAACTAGAGAGCTTATGTTGAAACCAAGTGTGTTTGGTTTTATGTTAAAGCTTTCGCTTACTTTTTTATCAATATCAAGAGTAAAAGCGGGGTCGGGAAACAGCACAAGATTTTTATTAGCTTCGCTTTTTTTCAATGCGTCATATGTTAAAGATTCTCTTGCCACAATAAGGTCAAAGGTTTTTAAATCCTTGATTTTATCTTCCGAGAGGTCCTCCTCGCCGATTGAGCAGCCCCAAAGGACTGTCTTTTTGCCGAGCTTTTTTAACTCTCGGTTAAAAGCGGCCGCCATGTGACCGTCGCCGTAGCAATAGTTATCGCCGCCGACCGAGATATAAACATCGTTCTCTTTGAGAGACGGATTTTTACACGAAAGCGAATAGAAATATTCGTCTGCCGCCTTTTGAGATTTCCTGCTTAAAAAAGATATTTTAATCTTTTGCACCGCAGTTGTGTTGGAAACGGGGAGAGTGTAATTAAATTCCTCCGACTCGTCAATGTTCGGCAAATCACCCGATTTATCGCTTTGCGAATCAAGAGTATAAAGCTTTATCGTTGACTCGGGACGTGCATTTTTAATCATTGCCGAAAGAGTTCGAACAATCGCTTCACAGCCGTGATTTTCACATCCGCCGTGGGAATAGAAAGCGTACCTCATTCCTTTTTCTCCCCAATAAGCTTAACGTCAACATCATCCATATGAACCCAGCCCCATGATCTTGACCAGTTCTTCGAAGTGCCGTCGGCATTCAAAACCTCAAAGACAAAAGCGGGGTAAACATAGTCAAGGTTTTCGCTGTTTGCACTTGAATCTCCGCCGGAAAGAATAATTGTCAGTTTATAAAGACCGGGAGCAAGATGATGATCGTTTATTTTGACCTCGACATCATAGTCGCCAACATTTGTGATATTTGCAAAAGTTTTGGTAAATGCCGTTTCAATAGGCGTTTCGTCTGCATGCCAAATCATCATTCTGAAGCTGAGATCGCCCAAATCGGGAACCTTAACCTTGATCCTGAGTCTGAATTCAATAGGTTCGTTCGCTTCGTAAATGCTTGTCTCGTTTTTAAGAACGCTGAGAGACATAACCTGAGCTTTTTTAAGGTCAAAATCGGGATATCTCGGAAGATCTGTATAATCATAATGAAGCTGTTTTTCAAGGTAAGCTTCACTGTTATATAACCTAATACCTTCTTCAACTTCACCGTCATAGATAACCTGACCCTCTTTTAGAACAACAACACGGTCACAAAGCTGACGAATCGTATTCATCTGATGACTTACAAAAAGAATGGTTTTTCCGCTGTCGGCAATGCTTTTCATTTTGTTGATACACTTCTTTTGAAAGCGTGTGTCTCCGACGGCAAGAACCTCATCGACAAGCAAAATGTCAGGCTCAAGATGAGAAGCAACGGCAAAGGCAAGGCGAACGAACATGCCGCTTGAATATCTTTTTACAGGAGTGTCAATAAACTTGCCGACTTCGGAAAATTCTATAATATCATCAAGCTTCCGGTCAATCTCGGCTCGGGTCATGCCGAGAATTGCGCCGTTAAGATAAATATTTTCGCGTCCGGTAAGCTCTGCATTGAAGCCCGTTCCGACCTCAAGCATTGAAGAAATTTTTCCGTAGAATTCAATTTTACCGTCGGTAGGCTCTGTTATTCTTGAAATAATTTTGAGAAGGGTTGATTTACCGGCTCCGTTTTTGCCGATAATGCCGACCTTTTCACCTTGCTTAACGTCAAATGAAACGCCGTTCAATGCCCAAAAGTCCTCTTTGGCATTTGCTTTGACAGGGTGCAGCAGGTTATAGCCCATAAGCTTTAAACGCTCGATTTTGCTGTCAGGTCTTTTTGTTATATGCTTAATGACGTATTTTTTCTTTATATTTGAAATATGTAAAGCAATCGGTTGTTCACTCATTTTAATCACCCCGTCAGACAATATCAACAAAGTTTCGTTCGGTCTTTCTGAATAAAACTATTCCGACAACGGCAAATAATACAAGCCATGCCATTGCAACCAAAAACGAAAGCGTATCAAAGGACATATCGCTGATAACACACCATTTAAATGCGGATATCATTCCCGTAACAGGATTAAGGGAATAAATAAGTCTGTATTTTTCGGGAATTGAGGTGATTGAATATGAAACCGGACAGGCATATTGCAAAACAGACAGTGCGAACGGAACTATCTGCACCATGTCACGCCATTTTACGTTGAAAGCCGAAAGAAACAAACCGGCAAAAAGTCCGAGAGCCGAATTGAGCAAAAGGAAAATCGGGAAAAGTAAAAACCTGACTGTTGGATAGTAGCCGACAATAAGCATCATTGCAATCAAAACAATGATAGAAATCATAGAGTCAAACAGTCCGGCTAAGCCCGCACCGAGAGGGGATAGAATTCTCGGATAGTATACTTTTTTCATCAGTGCGGCGTTGGTAATAAAGGTTGAAGAGGCCTGAGAAAGATTTTTCTGAAAAATAGACCAAGGAATACTGCCGGCATAAACCATTATGAAGTACGGTGCACTGCCGTCTGAAGCCAATCCGGCGAGAGTTCCGAAAATAAAGGTCGAAACAAACATGTTGATTATCGGGGCGATAACTGCCCAGCCGAAGCCGATTCTTGTTTGCTTGTATCTTACAGTGATATCACGTTTTGCAAGATTGAATGCAAGCTCACGGTAATTCCAAATATCTTTCCAGTATTGAAGATTTTTTCCGTTAGGTTCAATGACAGTTTTCCTCAAAATTAAAACCCTCTCATTATTTTTTTCTGCACATAGAAAATTATATCATATTATATAACCAATAGTCAATACACGAAAGAGAATGCCGCAGAATAAAAAGCTTTACTAAACCTTGACACTGTCCGCTTTTTCTGCGATAATATATTATGTATTTATATAACTGTTAAAAGGGGAACTTATAATGACAGATAATGAAAAACTCGCAGAGCTTTTGTTTCCTGATATAACAAAAACTCCCGAGGACTATGAAAAAATATATCCCGAAAGAGGACTTTCGGATGGTGCGAGAGTTTCAAGATTTGCTCCAAGCCCGACAGGCTTTCTTCACCTTGGCGGACTCTTTGCCGCAATGATATCGAAGCTTACTACCCGTGCGACCGATGACGGTGTTTTCTTCCTCAGAATTGAGGATACGGATAAAAAGCGTGAAATTGAGGACGGTGTTTCTGCAATTATCAAAGGCCTTTCTGATTTCGGTGTAACTCCCGATGAGGGTGTTATGGGCTTTGAGACCGAGAGCGGAGCATACGGCCCGTATCAGCAGAGCAAACGTAAGGATGTTTATCAGGCAATCGCAAAATCACTCGTTCGGCAGGGCATGGCTTATCCTTGCTTCTGCTCCGAGGAGGAGCTTAACGAGATTCGTGCCGAGCAGGAAAAGGCCGGAACGGATATTCAGGGCTATTTCGGAGAATGGGCAAGATGCCGCAACCTTACCCTTGAGCAGCAGGAGGAAAAAATCAAGGCGGGTTGCCCCTATACTCTGCGTCTTCGCTCGCCCGGACATGCCGATCACAGAATAAAGTTTGATGATATGATTAAGGGCAAAATCGAGATGCCCGAGAATATACAGGATGTTGTTCTTCTTAAAACAGATGGAATCCCGACTTATCATTTTGCACATGCCGTTGACGACCATTTTATGAGAACAACTCATGTTGTCAGAGGCGACGAGTGGATTTCGTCTGTGCCGCTTCATATTCAGCTTTTCAAGGCGTGCGGATTTAAGGTTCCCAAGTATGCTCATATTTCACCCATCATGAAAGAGGACAACGGCGGCAAGAGAAAGCTTTCCAAGCGTAAAGACCCCGAAGCATCTGTTTCGTTCTATTCCGAGAGCGGATATCCAAAGGAGAGCGTTATCGAATATCTTTTGACGATTGCCAACTCAAACTTTGAGGATTGGCGCAAGGCGAACAAGACTGCACCGCAGAGCGATTTCCCGTTCAATCTCAAAAAGATGAGTGCAAGCGGAGCGCTGTTTGATCTCAATAAACTCAATGATGTCAGCAAGAATGTGATTTCGCTCATGACCGCCGATGAGGTTTACGAAAAGGCAACGGCGTGGGCAAAGGATAACGATTCTGAGCTTTATGCGTTTCTCGGCGGCAATGCCGAATTTGCAAAGGGAATTTTCTCGATTGACAGAGGAACGGCAAAGCCTCGTAAAGATATCGCAAAGTGGGACGAGGTAAAAGATTATATTTCATATTTTTACGATGAGCTTTATACCAAAAACTATACGCTCCCTGAGAATATAAGCAAAGAGGACGCCGTGGCTATCCTCGAAAAATACATTGAGGTTTTTGACGCATCGGACGATAAGGATACATGGTTTGCAAAAATCAAAGAGCTTTGTGAGCCGCTCGGTTATACCCCGAACGTCAAGGAATACAAAAAGAACCCCGACGCATTTAAGGGTCACGTCGGCGATGTTTCAACGGTTATCAGAATTGCGATAACCTCCCGCCGCAATACGCCTGATCTTCACTCGATTATAGCTCTTTTGGGCGGAGAAAAAGTCAAGGCAAGGCTCAATGATGCAATTAAATCATACAAATAATCGGAGGTCACCATGGAAGAAAAGAAAATAGCATCAAATTTTATACATGATTTTATTGACGAGGATCTTGCAAGCGGAGTTAAATCCCGTGTTCAGACAAGATTTCCGCCCGAACCGAACGGATATCTTCACATTGGCCACGCAAAGGCTCTTTGCATAGATTTCAGCACGGCGGAAAAATACCACGGAATCTGCAATCTTCGTTTTGACGATACAAACCCGTCACGAGAGGACGTCGAATACATTGACGCAATCAAGGAGGACATTAAGTGGCTCGGCTTCCATTGGGAGAACGTGTTCTTTGCTTCAAGCTATTTTGATTTTGTCTATGACTGTGCAATTAAGCTCATTAAGGACGGCAAAGCATATGTTGACGACCTCAGTGCGGACGAGATAAGAGAGTACAGAGGTACTCTCACCGAGCCCGGTAAGGAAAGCCCCTATCGCAACAGGAGCATTGAGGAAAATCTCGACCTCTTTAAGCGCATGACGGACGGCGAATTCGGCAACGGCGAAAAGGTTCTCAGAGCCAAGATCGATATGTCATCGCCGAACCTCAATATGCGTGACCCGGTTATTTACAGAATTTCTCATGTTTCTCATCATCAGACAGGCGACAAGTGGTGCGTCTATCCGATGTATGATTTTGCTCATCCTCTTTCGGATGCAAAGGAGGGCGTAACATTCTCTCTTTGTTCGCTTGAGTTTGAAAATCACAGACCGCTTTACAACTGGGTTGTTGAGCAGATCGGTTTTGAAGAACCGCCGAGACAGATTGAGTTTGCCCGTCTTAATATCAACTATTGTGTAACGAGCAAGAGAAAGCTTCTCGAAATGGTTAACAAGGGAATTGTTTCCGGATGGGATGATCCGAGAATGATTACTCTTTGCGGCATGAGAAGGCGTGGCTACAGTGCCGCCGCCGTAAGGGATTTCATTGACAGGGTAGGTGTTTCCAAGGCGGACAGCATGGTTGATTACGGCTTGCTTGAAGCTTGCGTAAGAGACGACCTCAATGCCAAGGCTCCCCGTGCAATGGCAGTTCTTCGCCCGCTCAAGGTCGTTATTGATAACTACCCCGAGGGACAGAGCGAAGAATTTGAGGTTGAGCTTCATCCGGAGCATCCGGAGTTCGGCACAAGAAAGGTTACGTTTTCCCGTGAGCTTTATGTTGAGCAGGACGATTTTATGGCTGAGCCCGTAAAGAAATATTTCAGACTTTTCCCCGGCAACGAGGTTCGCTTTAAGAGTGCATATTTTGTTAAGTGCAACAGCTATGATACGGACGAGGACGGTAATGTTACTTGCCTTCACTGTACTTATGACCCCGAAAGCCGTGGCGGAAATTCTCCTGACGGACGTAAGGTTAAGGGTACGATTCACTGGGTCAATGCCAATGACTGCAAGCAGTGCGAGGTTCGTCTTTATGACAGACTTTTCAGTGCCGAAGAGCCCGGAAAGAACGGCGACTATTTTGACGATCTCAATCCGAATTCACTTGAGGTTATTGATAATTGTCTGCTTGAGGGCGGATTTGAGAACGCAAAGCCCGGCGATACGTTCCAGTTTATGAGAAACGGATATTTCTGCGTTGATAAGGATAGCACGGAGGACAAGACGGTATTCAACCGAACTGTTGCCCTTAACTCCTCGTGGGGAAAATAAAGGAGCTGAAAACGATGAAAATATTCAATAAAATCGTGGTTTGTTTGGCAACACTTGCAATTTTTCCGGTTATGTATTTTCTGAATATCGTCAGAGCTGTTGTTTCAATCTCCGAGGATTCCTCACTTTATACGATACTTTCAAAGCTTGCCGAGAAAACGGCCAGCAGTGCAATGGAGATTACATTCTCTGTTAAGGAAATTTTTAAGTATATCAGTGATGGCAGCGTTTCTTTCGGCGGAATGAAATTTGACCTTTCAAAGATACCTGCCGAGCTTCTTGCGGGCAAAAATTGGGCGATTGCAGCCGGAGTGCTGATTGCCGTTGCATTGCTTATTGCTATTGTTATTATCGGCTGTGCGCTCTTTACGGAAGCATACAAGACCATTACGGCTCTCGGAGCGGGCGGAGCGGTTTGCTGCTTTGCCGCACTCAGATGCTTCGTCAGATTTGCCGCACCATATATGAGCGGTTCGATTGATATCGGCGAGCTTCTTGCCAATGCTTTTGTCGGCGAGAGCAACAATTTGCTCGGCTCAATAGGCACGTCGATTCTCAAGGGTGCAATCTCGGTCGATTCATTTACACTCGGCAACGCAGTTACGTTAAGTCTTGTCTTCTTTATCGGAGTCGCTCTTTGGGAGCTCGCATATGTTGTAACGCTTCCGGAAAAGAAGTCGGTAAAAGTAAAGAAATAAATTGAATAAATTACAAAGCCGTCCGGCCTGAAATGTTAGCTGCATTTTAGGTTCCGGCGGTTTTTTTATGTCCCAAAATAAACCGCAAGCCCTATTATAGATAAAAAAGTATTAGATAAAGATATATTCAATAAATGAGTTATTTATTATAATTTTTTCCTGCTAAGATGAAAGTTGCAATAAAAACAGTACCCGAAATTTAAAAAATTGTCGATTTTGAGCCATTTTGGCAGAATTTAATTCGATAAACGTGTTTACTATTTATTTTTTATGTGATATAATATATCAGCATTATAATGTTGTATTGTGGGCTTTCGGAGTGTTAATATTTTAACATACCGTTTATATTCCGTTTCGACCGTCCGCATACGGCTAAACTGTTGTAAAGGAGGAACAACTTAAATGCTCAAGAAAATCAGCAAAATCCCGTTCAAAGGAACACCTGAGCAGGAGGCGCAGCTTAAAGCAGTAATTGAGGAGTGCAAGGACAACAAGAGCTTGCTCATGCACGTTATGCAGCAGGCACAGGCCATATACGGATATCTTCCGTTTGAAGTGCAGGCCATGATTGCCGACGGTATGAATGTACCGCTCGAGAAGGTTTACGGAGTATCCACTTTCTACGCTCAGTTTGCTCTTTCTCCGAAGGGAGAGTACAACATCTCTGTTTGCCTCGGTACGGCTTGCTATGTTAAAGGCTCGCAGGAGCTTCTTGACAAAATATGCGAGGAGCTTGGAATCGGAGCAGGCGAATGCTCGGATGACGGAATGTTCTCTGTTGAGGCTTGCCGCTGCATTGGTGCATGCGGTCTTGCCCCCGTTCTTACCGTTAATGATGAGGTTTACGGTAAGCTTGTAGCAGATGATGTACCCGGCATTCTTGCCAAATACAGAGTATAATTACGGAGATTAGTCATGCGTGAGTTGTCATTGAATGTGCTCGACATTGCGCAGAATTCCATTTCTGCCAACGCTTCGCTTATTGAGATTGAAATTGTCGGGGACACAAAGAAAAACGAGCTGCTGATAGGAATCTATGATAACGGCAAGGGAATGACCCCGGAACAGGTCAGGAATGTTCAGGACCCGTTTTTTACGACCAGAACGACAAGGAAAGTCGGTATGGGTATTCCCCTGTTTAAGCTGGCGGCAGAGCAGACGGGCGGAAGCCTCTGCATTGAGTCCGAGGTTGGCGTCGGAACAAAGGTTAAGGCGATTTTTAAGACCGACAGCATTGATTACACTCCGCTCGGCGATATTGATTCCACGATTATCATGCTTATCACCATGAACACAGACCGTAATTTTATCTATCGACTTAAGGTTGATGAAAAAGAATTCACTCTTTCCACTGCCGAGCTTAAAGGAATACTCGGCGACGTGCCGCTTAATGAGCCGTCGGTTACTCAGTGGATTAAAGAGTACCTGCGTGAACAAACACAAACTATCCGTGGAGGTGTACTGTAAATGAAATCACTTGAAGAATTGCTCGCCATCCGTGATAAGGCTAAGGCAGCAATGACAGACCGTGAGGGTACAGGCGACGGAATCCGTGTCGTAGTCGGCATGGCAACCTGCGGAATCGCAGCAGGCGCACGTCCCGTTCTCAACGCTTTCGTTGACGAGGTCGCAAAAAGAAATCTTAAAAACGTTACGGTAGCTCAGACAGGCTGCATCGGTATGTGCCAGTATGAGCCGATCGTTGAGGTTTTTGAACCCGGCAAGGATAAGGTAACTTATGTTCAGGTAAGCCCCGAGAAGGTTGCCGAAATCGTTGCTTCCCATATTGTAAACGGCAATCCGGTTGTTGAATACACCGTTGGCGCTGTTGTAAAAGATTAAGGAGGAAAAACAATGTATCGTTCACACGTTCTTGTCTGCGGCGGTACCGGATGTACTTCCTCGCACAGTGCCGAGATCATTGAGAAGCTTGAGCAGGAGCTTAAGGCCAAGGGTCTCGAAAATGAGGTTAAAGTAATCAAAACCGGCTGCTTCGGACTTTGTGCATTAGGTCCGGTCATGATCGTATATCCCGAGGGCTGTTTCTACAGCGAGGTTAAGGTTGAGGACGTTCCGGAAATTGTCGAGGAGCATCTTCTCAAGGGTCGTATGGTCAAAAGACTTCTCTATGAAGAGACAGTCCATCAGGAGGATATCAAGCCGCTCAAAGAAACTAATTTCTATAAGAAGCAGCACAGAGTTGCACTTCGTAACTGCGGTGTTATCGACCCTGAAAATATTGAAGAATATATTGCTATGGACGGCTATCAGGCTCTTGCAAAGTGCTTGACCGAGCTTACACCCGATGAGGTTATCCAGATTGTTAAGGATTCAGGCCTCAGAGGCCGTGGCGGCGGCGGATTCCCCACAGGACTTAAGTGGAGCTTTACTGCCAAGAATTCAGCCGACCAGAAGTATGTTGTATGTAATGCCGATGAGGGTGACCCGGGTGCATTCATGGACCGTTCCGTTCTTGAGGGCGACCCCCACTGTATTGTTGAGGCTATGACTATCTGCGGTTACGCAACAGGCGCAACCGAGGGATATGTTTACGTTCGTGCGGAGTATCCTATTGCCGTTCATCGTCTTGATGTTGCTATCAAGGAAGCTCGTGAGGCGGGTCTTCTCGGCAAAAACATATTCAATTCAGGCTTTGACTTCGATCTTCATATCCGTCTCGGTGCAGGCGCATTCGTTTGCGGTGAAGAGACTGCGCTTATGACTTCAATCGAAGGCAACCGCGGTGAGCCACGTCCCCGTCCGCCGTATCCGGCAGTTAAGGGTCTTTTCGGCAAGCCGACAACAGAAAACAACGTTGAGACATTTGCCAATATTCCGCAGATTATTCTCCATGGTGCCGAGTTCTTTAACTCAATGGGTACGGAGAAGTCCTCAGGCACAAAGGTATTCGCTCTCGGCGGAAAGATCAATAACACAGGCCTTGTTGAAATTCCGATGGGAACGACCCTTCGTGAGATCATCGAGGACATCGGCGGCGGAATTCCGAACGGAAAGAAGTTCAAGGCTGCTCAGACAGGCGGTCCGTCCGGCGGATGTATTCCTGCTTCCCTTATGGATACCCCGATTGACTACGACAACCTTACCGCTATCGGCTGTATGATGGGCTCAGGCGGACTTATCGTTATGGACGAGGACAACTGTATGGTTGATATCGCTAAGTTCTTCCTTGACTTCACTGTTGACGAGAGCTGCGGTAAATGTACTCCGTGCCGTATCGGAACAAAGAGAATGAGAGAGCTTCTTGAGAAGATTACCGACGGTAAGGCTACTCTTGAGGATCTTGACGAGCTTGAAACTCTTGCTCATTATATTAAGGACAATTCACTTTGCGGTCTCGGTCAGACGGCTCCGAACCCGGTTCTTGCAACTCTTCGTTTCTTCAAGGATGAGTATATCGCTCACATTGTTGACAAGAAGTGTCCGGCCGGCGTTTGTAAGAAGCTTGTTTCCTACTCAATCGTGGCTGACAAATGTAAGGGCTGTACAGCCTGCGCAAGAAAGTGCCCTGTCGGTGCTATCTCCGGTGCTGTTAAAACCGCTCACACTATTGACACAAGCAAGTGCGTAAAGTGCGGAGTATGTATGGATACCTGCCGCTTCGGCGCAATCATTAAGAAATAAGGAGGATGTCAGAAATGGAAATGGTTAATATCAAAATCAATGGCATGCCTCTGAGTGTGCCGAGCGGAATTACGATTCTTGAAGCTGCCCGCTATGCAGGAATCGAAATCCCGACACTTTGCTACCTTAAGAAAATAAATCAGATCGGTGCATGCCGTATCTGCATGGTTGAGGTTAAGGGCGCAAGAAGCCTTGTTGCATCCTGCGTGTTCCCCGTAAATGAGGGAATGGAGATCCTCACCAATTCCGACAGAGTTCGTAATTCGAGAAGAACAACTCTTGAGCTTATTCTTTCAACTCATGAGCGCAAGTGCCTTTCTTGCGTAAGAAGCACAAATTGTGAGCTTCAGAAGCTCTGTAAGGAATACGGCGTTGAGAACGAGAGTAAGTTTGACGGTATAACACCGGATTATGCTTACGACGATTCAATGCCTCACATGATTCGTGACAACAGCAAATGTATTCTTTGCCGCCGCTGCGTTGCAGCCTGCGATGAGCAGGGCATCTCCGTTATCGGAGCTAATGCTCGTGGCTTTGATACATGCATCACATCTCCGTTTGAGAGAGAAATTAAGGAATTCTCATGTATTGCCTGCGGCCAGTGTATCGTAAACTGTCCGACCGGTGCTCTCCGTGAGAAAGACGATACACCGAAGGTGCTTGAGGCTATCAACGATCCTGAGAAGTACGTTGTTGTTCAGACAGCTCCGGCTGTAAGAGCGGCTCTCGGCGAGGAATTCGGCCTCCCGATCGGAACGGACGTTGAGGGCAAGATGGTTGCCGCTCTCCGTCGCCTTGGATTTGACAAGGTGTTCGATACCGATTTCTCCGCTGACCTTACTATTATGGAAGAGTCAAACGAGCTTATCGAGAGAATCACAAACGGCGGCGCACTCCCGATGATCACCTCCTGTTCACCGGGCTGGGTTAAGTATTGCGAGCATTACTATCCCGAGCAGCTTGACCATCTTTCAACCTGCAAGTCACCTCAGCAGATGTTTGGTGCAACACTTAAGACATGGTATGCTCAGAAGATGGATATTGATCCTGCTAAGATCGTCAGCGTCAGTGTAATGCCTTGTACCGCTAAGAAGTTCGAGGTTGGCAGAGACGATCAGAGTGCATCCGGCTATGCCGATGTCGATATCTCTATCACAACACGTGAGCTTGCAAGAATGATTAAGAGTGCAGGCATCAGCTTCAATTCACTTCCCGATGAGACTTACGACAGTCCTCTCGGCGAGGGTTCGGGCGCAGCCGTTATTTTCGGCGCAACAGGCGGCGTTATGGAGGCGGCTCTCCGTACCGCAGTTGAGAAGATCACGGGTCAGGCTCTTGATAATGTTGACTTCACTGAGGTCAGAGGTATGGAAGGCGTTAAGGAAGCCACATACACAGTCGGCGATCTCAGCATCAAGGTGGCCGTTGCAAGCGGAACTAAGAATGCAAAGACGCTCATGGAGCAGATCAAGAACGGTACAAGCGAGTACCAGTTCATCGAGATCATGGGTTGCCCGGGCGGATGCATCAACGGCGGCGGACAGCCGATTGTTTCCGCAGCGGTTCGCAACTTTGAGGACTTCAGAAGCAAGCGTGCTTCCGTTCTTTACAATCTTGACAAGAACAACGAAAACCGTAAGTCACATGAGAATTCGGCTATCAAGCGTGTATATGACGAGTTCTTCGGCGAGCCCGGCAGCCATAAGGCTCATGAGGTTCTCCACACAACTTACGTTAAGCGTGGACTTTACAACAACTGATTTAATTAAAAATTGCAGCAGAGATGAGAAATCATCTTTGCTGCTTTTTTCAGTTCTCTCAAAATCAATATAATATTGCAAAACACCCCGACTACAAATTGTAATCGGGGTGCAGACATATAAATTTTTAAAAATCAGATATTGCAAATAAGCTCTGAGAGATCTGTGTAGAAATCAAAGAAGCCTTGATGTGAGCCGAACGCCTTTTCGTCTGCGGCATTGCAGAAATCATAGTGGTCGGCGCCGTAAATTGTCGGCATAACATACCAAACACCGGGAATTATGCTTCTCGTTTCATCATATGTAATGTGATCCTCGTCAAAAGGATAAAGTGCACTTTTAAGCGGAACAATACCGTCATTTGCGCCCCATGACTTATCAATATATTTTCCGCCGATGAACATATTGACCGAGGCTGAAATCAACGGAGAAGAAATCAAAAACGGCTCAAAAACATCATAATCCTTGTTGAGTTTTGTGTAGCCGAGCTTTGTGTCCTCGGTTATGCACGCTGTATATGAAAAATAATAAGCCGATTTGACTGTTTTGATCTTTTTGTTGAGCTTTTCCGCACCCTGAACGGTGAGGTCATAGCCACAGTGATCATTTGAAAAGGCAATTTTCATGCATGCAAACGGATTTAATTTTGCTTTTTCTCCGCTTATCGGGTCTTTGGAAATTCCCCATTGGTCAAGCATAAGGTCATTTGCCGATTTTCCGGAAACACATTTTGAATGGAGCATAAATATCATAAGAAAAGCCGGAAGGTAGGTGTCGGCAACATAGTTTGAAGCCGTTGAACCGTTATGCGGGGAGGAGATGGCTGTAATTGAACGGATGCCTTTTTCATGACCGCCTTTGAAAAGCTCCGAGCAGTTTTCCGTGGCTGCTTTCATTTCCGTTTCATCACCGTAAGCAAGCAGCGAAGCCAAAAGCCGTATTGTTTCGCCGCCGAAGGAGTGACCGACAAAGTTAAGCGGACTCTCAAGATCCCATGCTTTTCCCATGGTTGCCCTGCCTGTGTAATCTCTGCCGAATCTGTCATGGCCGCATTCTTTTGAGTGCGCCGCACCGTAATCAACAACAGTGCCGGTAAGCTGTGCATAAAGCTCGCACGCTCTGTCCCATGCGCTGCTGTAACCGCCGACTGTCGGATTGTATACTGTATAACCCTGCGCACGCAGATAAGTCATGACATTATTTTCCGGCTGAGTGCCCCAATACGGTCTGTTCTCTTCCTGCGGTGCACCGTCGCCCCAGCCGCACATTCCGTGTACATAGATGAACGGATAATCGCTTTTCTTTTCACCCTTTGCAAAGCCGACAACGGTGCAAAATGCCATAATACAAAGGCAGAGCACAAGGCTGATGAGCTTTTTAAAAAATTTGTTTTTCACAGTTTTCGCCACCTTTTAATCTTATTGATCAATTATTGACCAATAAAAAATTATCATGTTTATTAAAAAAAGTCAAGAATAAAAGTACGATTAAGAATTATGGTGAGCGTTTATTAGACATAATCAGAAAATTGTAATATCATTAAACAATTTAAATCCCAAAATCTGCTCGGGGAGCGTTTGCTTTAAGTTAGAATAAAATTTCAAAAGTGCGAGTGGTCATCGCACCCTACTAAGCCTCCCCTTGTTGCAAGGTAGCGAAGCGGCGCGACGGTAGTGAATGAACGTCCGGTGGACGTTCAGAGCCGGAGCGTGACCGAGCCGCAGCGAGACGGTGTCGTCCTTGACGACGGAGGGGATAAAGAAAAGGTTGATTAAAGAATATTTCTAAGGTCGGTAAATTTTAAGGTGCGATGTGGGCATCGCACCCTACGATTAAGTAAAATAAACGAATAATTCGTAGGGGTCGATGCCCACATCGACCCAGGGCCAGAAGAAAACTTAGACGGTATCAGTAGAGGAGAGATCTTTTGACTCAAAGAAATAATACTAACCGTTCAAAGTGAAATTAAATCACCGTACAAGTTTCAAATATGAAGTGAAACTGATTCACTTAATTAAAAACGAGCAAAAACAGTGAACGCCCCTTTAGGAGAGCTGTCAATGAAACCGACTAAGGGGTTTTGTAAAAAATTTTATAAAGCTTCATTGCAGGCATGACTTCTAATTCTGTGAATAAACCACACCAAAAATTCCCCCGACTACGGATGTAATCGGGGGAGACAGCTATATATTTTTTTATTTTTCAGCGGCGGCTTTGATTGCTTTGCGAATTTCGTCCGCACCCTCGCCGTTGGAGGCCGAGAACGGAATGATTTTCACATCGCCGAACTCCGCAAGCTCCGTGTGGATATCCTCCATACGCTTGGTACGCTCGGTCTTGTTGAGCTTGTCGCTCTTTGTCATAACGACGATGAAATCATAGCCTGCCGACTGCATGAAACGCATCATATCAAGGTCGTCCTTTGTCACCGGATGACGCATATCAGTAAGCTGAACGACAAGGCGAATGTTTCTGTCGGAGGTGAAGTAGCCCTCCATGAGGTCAGCCCAACGCTTTTTCTCGTTGAAATTGACCTTTGCATAGCCGTAGCCGGGCAGGTCAACCAGCTTTATTCCGTCGCAGTCGAAGAAGTTGACCGTGACCGTCTTGCCCGGAACGGAGCTGACTCTCGCAAGATTCTTCCTGTTAAGAATCTTATTGAGCATGGACGATTTGCCGACATTTGAACGTCCCGCAAACGCAATCTCGATATGCTCGCTTGCAGGGAGCTGCTGAGCTGTGCCGTATGAAGACTCATATTTTACTTTGTCAAATCTCATTTGTTTATCCTCAGATTCGCATTGCCGTGTAGCCGGAATCTTTCTTCGCTACTGCGGCGATGCTTTTTCTTTCTTTTTCTTCCTTAGTGGTTACAAGTGCAATCTCAAAGACCTCGTCCAATTCGGTGACGGGAACGAATTTCAATGCCGCCCTGACCTTTTCATCAATTTCGCTGAGGTCGGGAACGTTCTTCTGCGGAATGATAACCGTCTTGATTCCCATTCTGTAAGCCGCCATTGTTTTTTCACGCAAGCCGCCGATCGGGAGAACACGTCCTCTCAACGAAATTTCACCGGTCATGGCTACAAACTGATTAACAGGGGTATTCGTGAGAGCCGAGAGCAAAGCCGTTGCCATTGTAACGCCTGCCGACGGGCCGTCCTTCGGAACCGCACCCTCGGGAACATGGATATGAATGTCCTTTTCTTTATAAAAATTATGATTAACGCCGTATTTGTCGGCCTTGCTTCGGATAAAGCTGACCGCCGCCATTGCCGATTCCTTCATAACGTCGCCGAGTGAGCCTGTCAGCTCAACCTTGCCCGTTCCGTCGAAAACAGCTGCCTCAACCTGAAGCATTTCGCCTCCTACGCTCGTCCATGCAAGTCCGTTTACGACGCCGATTTCAGCTTCCTTATCTACCGAGAGCGGAAGATATTTTTTGGGGCCAAGCAGTTTTTCAAGGTTGGCTTCCTTAACGGTGAGCGATTTTGATTCGCCGCCGACAATCTCCGCCGCCGCCTTTCTGCAAAGTGCGGCGATTTTCTGTTCAAGCTTTCTTACGCCGGCTTCACGGGTATAGCCGTCAATCAGCGCATAAAGTGCCTTGTCGTTTATCTTGAACGTTCTGCCGTTGAGTCCGTGCAGCTTCGCTTGTTTTGGAATAAGATGCTTCTTGGCAATGTTGAATTTTTCTTCGTTAGTGTAACCGGGCAGCTCGATAATCTCCATTCTGTCAAGCAGGGGAGCAGGGATAGTTGAAGCGTCGTTCGCCGTTGTGATAAACATAACCTTGCTCAGGTCGAATTCAAGCTCAATATAGCGGTCAACAAACGTGCTGTTCTGCTCGCCGTCAAGTGCTTCAAGCAGTGCCGACGAAGGATCGCCCTTGTAGTCAGAGCCGAGCTTGTCGATTTCGTCAAGCAAAATGATAGGATTCTGCGTGCCGGCCTGCTTAACTGCATTTATAATTCTGCCCGGCATTGCACCGATATAGGTTTTTCTGTGTCCTCGGATTTCAGCCTCGTCGCTTGTGCCGCCGAGCGAAATTCTCGCAAAGCTTCTGCCCATCGCCGTTGCAATACTCTTTGCAATCGAGGTCTTACCGACACCCGGAGGGCCTACGAGGCAAAGCGTCTGACCGTAACAGCCGTCCGAAAGCGAACGCACGGCAAGAGCTTCGATAATTCTTTCCTTGACCTTGTCAAGACCGTAATGATCGCGGTCGAGAACTTTTCTCGCATGAGCAAGGTCAAGCTTGTCCGTTGAATATTTATGCCACGGAAGCTCAAGGCAGGTTTCGAGATAAACTCTGATAACCGTTGCTTCGGGTGACGTTGAGGACATTTTTTCAAGCCTTGCACATTCTTTGAGAAGCTTCTTCTCGGACTTTTCGCCAAGTCCGAGTGCAATGATTTTCTCTCTGAATTCGTCACATTCGGCCTGCGGAGAAAGTCCGTCATTCAGCTCCTCGGAAATAATCTTCATTTGCTCATGCAGATAATATTCACGCTGACCCTTGTCGATGTTCTCCTGAACCTTTTGATTGATCTCATTTTCGAGCTTCATCAGGTCGCCCTCGTTGGCAAGCAGACAACAGACCTTTTCAAGCCGCTTGAGCGGATTGAATTCGTTGAGAATTTGCTGACGTTTCTTGTATTCGAGCATGATGTTTGAACCGATATAGTCGGCCAGTTCGCCCGGATCGTTCTTTTCAAGTACGTCGAGAATTATCTCGGCCGGCATCTGCGGAACAACCTCGGCGTAATCCTCAAAATAGTCCTTTGTCTGACGAACAAGAGCGGTTGCATAGTCCTTGTCGTCGGATTTAACGCTGATTTCACGGCGAATTTTAACGTCCGTAATCAGATATGGTTCGCACTGGAGCATATCAACCATAGTTGCTCTTGAGATTCCGTCAACCGAAACACGAACAGTGTCACTGTTCGGCAGGCGCAGGATATGACTGATTTTTGCAATAGTGCCTATTTTATAAAGCTTATCAAAGTCGGGCTCATCGTCTCTGACGTCCTTTTGGGCGACGAGAAAAATCTGCTGATCATCTGCCATGGCGGCCTTGATAGCCTGTAATGAACGGGTTCTTCCGACGTCAAAGGTTATCCCCATACCCGGGAAAACAACCAAGCCCCTGAGAGCGACGGTCGGCATGACCCTGTATTCCGATGCTTTATTCAAAAAATCAACTCCGATATTTCGTGTATATGCTGACATTATACATTAAAAAGAGAACTTTTTCAACCTAAAAACTTTACCAAAGCTGTTGAAAAATAGTGTTTTGAATGATAAAATTAGATATATTATTTTTTCGGAGCGATTTATGGAAAGACATCAGCTAATTGAACGCAGCATTATTAAAAAATACAGAAAATCAATATGGAATAATTTTGTCGGAGCGATAAAGGATTACAAACTGATTGAGCCCGATGACAAAATTGCCGTCTGCATTTCCGGCGGTAAGGATTCTATGCTTCTTGCCAAGTGTATGCAGCATTTGCAGAAATACAGCGACTTTCATTTTGATGTTGAATACATTGTCATGGATCCGGGCTACGTCGGCAACAACAGGGCAAAGATAATTGAAAATGCCGAAATTATGAATATTCCGATAAGGATTTACGATTCGCCGATTTTTGAAACGGTCTATGCCGCAGAGGGCGGTTCACCGTGTTACCTTTGCGCCCGAATGAGGAGGGGATACCTCTATAAATTTGCGCAGGATCTCGGTTGCAACAAAATTGCACTCGGTCATCATTTTGACGACGCTATCGAAACAACGCTGATGAGTATGCTCTACGGTGCGGAGATAAAAACGATGATGCCGAAGCTCAAAAGTACGAATTACGAAGGTATGGAGCTTATCCGACCTCTTTATATGGTCAGAGAGAAGGATATAATCTCATGGGCGAGATACAACGAGCTTGAATTTATCCGCTGTGCCTGCAAGGTTACCCGGGCGAATGAGGAGGCCGATAACGGCTCCAAACGCCAGGAGGTCAAAATGCTCATTAAAAAGCTCAAGGAGGAGAACGACAACGTGGATATGAACATTTTTAAGAGTGTTCACAATGTCAACCTTGCAACGATAATCGGTTACCGTGACTGCGACGGCGGCGAGCTTCATTCATTCACGGAAAGCTATGATAAGTGAGGGACGTCTATGTTTTTTATTGAATATCCTAAATGCTCAACCTGCCAAAAGGCGAAGAAGTGGCTCGGCGAGCATAACATTGATTATGTTGACAGACATATTAAAGAGGAAAATCCAACCGCCGATGAGCTTAAGGCGTGGGTCAAGGCAAGCGGTATTGAGATTAAAAAGCTGTTTAACACAAGCGGCATGCTCTACAAGTCGCTGAATCTCAAAGAGAAGCTTCCGACCATGACCGACGAGGAGAAAATTGACCTGCTCGCAACGGACGGAATGCTGGTAAAAAGACCGCTTATCATTGACGGCAACACCGTCCTGATCGGCTTCCGTGAGGCAGAATGGAAGAAACATTTTGATATCGAGTGAAAATTTTGAAAAAACACTTGATTTTCACTTTACGTTCGGGTATAATATTAAAGCTATGTAGGAGCACGATTTCTAATCGTGTAACATCAATTAAATAGTGAAAAAGAATTTGGAGAGTTGTCCGAGCTGGCCGAAGGAGCACGATTGGAAATCGTGTAACAGGTCAAAGCCTGTTCGAGGGTTCGAATCCCTTGCTCTCCGCCATAAAAAGAACTGCAAGCCTTATTTTTCAAGGTTTGCAGTCTTTTTCTTTTCATAAATATTTTTATTGTATCGCAAGGTAGAACCCTCTTTTATCTTGCATTTGTCACTGTTTTGTCACTGTAATGTCTTTGAAAGTATCGTTAATAGCGTTTGTAACTGGCTCTTGCATATTGGTTAAAACGTGAGTATATATGTCTAAAGTTGTGCGTGTATCGGAATGTCCTAACATATTACTTGCAACCTTTGGAGCAATATTTTTTTTCAAAAGCAATGTTGCGTATGAGTGTCTGAGGTCGTGAATTCTGATATCAGGTAGATTACATTCTTGAAGTGCTTTTTTGAAAAGATCTAAGAAATAAGTCCGCAGACTTTTTTAAAAGTGTGCGGACTTGTATTTTAGGCTAATCTCAACAAATATCTAGTTAAGAATTTCTTCAGTAACCGTATCAACAATAACGTTATCAGCTGATGGAATAACCGTATAAACGCATTTCTGATAAATCAATGTGTCTTTATTATAATCGTAGATATAGTTAGTTTCTTTGCTGACTATATTTTCATCTGTAATTGATGCTGTAGCAACCTGTCGCATTTTATGTTCCGCAACTAATTTCAGCAAAGCTTCTTCTGAAGAAGTTGTATATGGGTTCTTTTTAATGTTTGCTGAATTGCTTTCTACGGCAATACCGTTACAAATGATATCGGTTATCATACCGCTTTCGATTGTAGCGACATATGCTTTGTTTGTGAGAATATCACCAATTTTATAGGTGAAGATTACAATACCGCTATTGCCGTCGTCTGAGTACATATTTACAGATACTTTATAATCTTTTACATCAAACTCACTGTCATATGCGTGAATGCTGTTGATGATATCTGCAAAATTTGTAGTATAGTTTTTAAGCTCTCCGTTACGGATGTTGCCAATATTGTTGTATACCGTATCAACATTGATAATTTCTGTTCCTGTAGTATAATCTGCATCAGTAACGGAAGCTACACTGCCAGAGGAGGCAATTCGGTTAGTGGTTGAGCCATATATTTTAACATAATTGGGCAAATTTGAATTGGGATAAAAAGATGTTGCGTAAGATATTGCACTGGAAATGGTATGACCGATAGACAAAGCGTCATTATATTTGCGGCACCAGCCTTGTCCGTCAGCAGAACGGGACACAATTTTTCCTGTAAATCCAACAGCAGTAGTTGCGCCTTTAGAGTAGGCACTGAAGGCTAAGTTAGAGCCACCGTTAGCTGTTTCACATCCAACAAAGGATATAAGATCTACGCCGGACATATTTGTGCTTTTAATTCCAACGTATTTGCTTGTGTCGTTTCCATAATATACTCCTGTATCATAGGAACCGCCGTTATTGTTGTGATTGAATAAGATAGTGGTATTACTAGCATGACCATTAAGCCAAACAACTCGACTTGCAATACGACGAACGCCAGCCGGATTGTTGCCTTTCATATAGCTGACAGTTGGTTCATCATTGTAGTACGAATCTATGCCGTTAATTATACCATAGCATGTATTAGCATATTTGACATTTGGGACAAAATTGCCGCTTAAGCCGCTATTGGTTGTTCCGTGATTTACACCTATGGAATACGCATAATATGTTGTTGCTCTTGCTTTTGCTGCAAGAGCATTAGCAGAAAGTACTCCAAATGTCAAAACCAACGCCAACAACAAAGCAATAATTTTTCTTATTTTAGATTAAATTATATTGTGTACATGGGACTCACCTCATTTCTGTATGAATGCTTTGTTTAACATATGGATTGCAAAATCATATCTTTGGGCATCTGTATCGCAATCCATTCCGATAACAATTAATTCTTTACCGTTTTTTTTAGCTGTTGCAATTAAACAATTTCCTGCATTGTCGGTTGTTCCTGTTTTTAATCCCGTTGCATAAGGGAAGTAATACTTACTTGAGCTATGCAATAATAAATTGGTATTTTCCCAAGTAACATTTTGCCCGGAGGAAAAAACTACATATTTTTCTGCTTGTCCTGCAATCGTGCGGATATCATTATTTTTATATGCACATAGTGACAGTTGCAGTAAATCATTTACTGTTGTATAGTGATTTGCATTATCCCATCCGTCGGGATTGCAAAAGTTACTATATCGCATGCCTATTTTTTCAGCTGTTTGATTCATCAAGCCGCAGAATAATTTTACTGCTTTAGTATCTGTTATTGTTTTACCGTACACATATTTTGCGGTATTTACTGCAATAGTATATGCTGCATCGTTACCTGAAGCCATAAGCATTCCGCATATCAAATCATAAAGTGTAAGGCGATGCCCCTCTTGAATCAAACAAAGACTGGACTGGGGGTTTACTAATTTTTGTTCTGAGCCAACAGTAAAAATAGTGGTTTTTGGAACATATTGCAAAGCGGTATAAGCAGTCAACAATTTTGTAAGGCTTGCCGGATATACTTTGCTGTCGGCGTTTTTTGCCCACAGGACTTCTCCCCTGGCTATGTCATATAAGATACCGTACTGTACAGTGTCTATGCCACCGTTGTCTGAAATAGCAGTTATTGATGATTTCTCGGATGAATATGAGGAGATTTCGGAAGCGATAGCGGATTTTTCGGGGCTTGGCTCTGCTTTCTGAGATGATGTTATTGCTTGAGATGAACTTGAAGGGAATGAAGGAACTATCTCTGATGGCAGCCGAGAACAGTCGGCTTCGCCGGTTATAGGTTTAAGATTTTGTGTATGGCTGGTACAGCCCGTAATGAAAAACAACGCTAATATTAGAAAAAGAACCCTGCGAAGTTTGTGCAATTTAGTATTTATTTTTTTCATATCGTCAGTCCGCCGTTATAGCGGCTCTCAATTCAGTATTTTGTTCAGGTGTTAATAATTCCATTCCTTCTACATACCCTGTTGATAAATACGGCAGATAGTCGAAGTATTTGAATATCATTCCGTTTTTAAAGTGAATATTGACATTAATGTCTTCCCGTTTATAATCTTCGGGGTGAGCGTTGTATTCTGCGTGAGCTTCTATCAACCAATCCGGGGTCACAGCAATAGGATCTTTTATTTCAAAAGGCACGAGTGCAGTCGTTATTTTATAGAAGGTGTTTATTTTGTTTCTGTTTGTAACGTTACCTTTTTCAATTTCACAGTATTGAGTTCCCTCCATGCCTTGAACAGTATAACTTAAGTAAGCTATATCATCGGCAGAATAGGTGCCGTAAAGAGAATAGATTTCTTTAAAACCGGGACTTTTATCATCATCAAACTGATCAAAAACAAAAATACTGCAATATTCACCCTTTTGGACAATGAGTGCGGATTTATTACTTGGGGCGTAATAGTACACAGAGCTTCCTTTTAAGGTAGGCTCCTGTGCTCCCACCTTAACAGAAGGATCGTTCTCTGCCGTTTCAACAACTGTTCCGATAAACGCGCCGAAATCGGATTTTGTCAATCGCTTATTCAAACCGTATTCCGGATATTCTTCTAACGGTAATTGTCTGTATATGATTTTGCCGTTCAAAACGACATCTATATGCGGACATTCATCTTCTGTAAAATAATCAACATTAGGATTTTGTTTTGATGCCGGAAACAGGTGAACCGATACCTTATTTGTCTCTTTTGTCGGTTGCGTAGATTGTTGCTGCGTAGTGTAGTTCTCTGTTGTGCTATTCGGCACTGTTGAACTGCTGTTATTACTTTTACTGCTCGTCGTAGATTGCGGCGGCAGAGCAACAATGTTATTTTGTGCAGAAAAATTGTATAGAACAACGGTCAGTATTATAGCTAAGCATGCAGCTGCCGGAATGCAAGAATAAATTATTTTTTTTCTTGTTGCACTCTTTTGATCGAGTTCTTTGACACGTTTTAATATTTCATTACGAACTTCTTCGTTCGTTCTGCTCATTAGTGTTCATCCTTTCTTCAATATGAAATTTCAAAGACTGCTTTGCCCGATATGCAATATTTGCAATCTGTTTAGAACTTTTTCGCAAAACAAGGGACGCTTCTTTGTATGACATTCCCTCAAAATAAAGCAGATAAATAACCTCTTTATAGACGGGATTTAGTTTATCCATAGCTTCGTGGATCATTTCCTTACGCTCATCCTCAACCAACTTCTCTGTAAATATTTCATCGTTTGAAATATAGTTTTCCACTTCGTCAAGTGATATAAAATCACGTCTGTTGCTTTTTAAATGACGCAAAGCTTTGTTTCTTCCGATGGCGAACAGATATGTTTTCAGACTTGATTTGCCTTTAAAACCTTTATGGCGTATCAATTCAACGAAAACATCAATCATTATGCTTTCGGCGATATCGTTGTCCTTTGTAAATCCACATATGAATGCCGTGAGCGAATCACGATACATTGCAATCAACTCATCTAATGCTTTTTCGTCTCCCTCGAGAAAGTGCTGATAAACTTCTAACCCTCTATCCATAATAGTCACCTTATTAATCTGTATAAGACTGCCTTACACTTATTAGAGCCATAAAACGGCAAAAAGCACTCACTTCGTTTTTGACAAAAATCGAGCTTGCCTTTTGTGCAAACCGCCAAGTAATTCATGTGTAAATGCCCTGCTTAAAACGTTTCAGATACATCATGTACGTTGTTGTTAATTCGTTTAAAACATTATATCATATAATTCTGAAAAAGCTCAACAGTAAAAATGAGTAAAAAAACAGCACTGATGTATTCCCGATATAAATGAAAACTGCAAGCCTTATTTTTCAAGACTTGCGGTTTTTATTTTCATAAATACTTTATTGTGTTATAAATATCACAAGGAATAAGCATAGAATTTTTTCTTGCTTGACAGAGCACAATCGCCAGCAGCACGGCAGAGCGAAGCGACGCGAAGGTGCACGGGAGTGCGCCGAAAAAATCCCTTGCTCTCCGCCATAAGTCCACCGTAATGTTGATAGAATTATCGTGGACTTTTTTTATGCCCGAAAGCCGCTTGAAAGGCAGGCTCACATAAGGATACTTTCAAAAAGTGACCGATTGAGATCAGTACAACGCCACAGAATTTTAAATCTCTGTGGCGTTGTGCTTTTTATAGCTAACAGGAAAATGATTAGAAAAAATTTTGATCTTTGATTAAGGTTGCGGGCGTAACAGTTACTTCAAAGTGATTTATTCTACAATGGCGGCGTCCGTCAGTCTGGAATAGTGAGCAGTATATTTCCGTAAAAACAGCAAAGCCGCCCGGTTTCGGACGGCAAATTGGCACAGGCTGTGTTTTATACTCCCCAAAGCAACATGCCGAGTGCGGCAGAAAAGAGTATCATTATAATCGGCGACGGTGCAGTTTTTTTGATTCTTTTATATCCGAAATGTGTCAGCCACAGAATGGCAAAGACCAAAATGGATTTAGGATCCGGAACAAGTGACGAATGAATATCCGTAAAACCAAGCAATGTTGATATGGCCATACCGATTGCCGTAGCGAGAATCATTGCGATAACGCAGGGGCGGACGCCGGAGAGAAAAGCGTTGACACCGGCATATTTCATCAGGTTTTTGAGTACCGCCGCAATTAAAAGTATAATAACAAAAGACGGAAGAACAACGCCGAGCGTAGCAAGAAACGAGCCGAGAATGCCACCTTGCGTGGAACCTATAAATGTCGCCATATTAACGGCAAGCGGACCGGGCGTTGATTCCGAAACGGCAATGAAATTTAAGAATTCGCTTTCCGTTAGCCAGCCGTTTGAAATGACTGTTTCTCTTACAAGGGAAACCATTCCGTATCCGCCGCCGAAGGAAAGGGCACCGATCATTAAAAAATTCAGGAATAATTTCAGGTAGATCATTGTTTATTTCCGTTTCCTTTCCGCAGTTTTTTCAGGAAGAAAATCGCAAGTCCTGCTGTACCGCAAATCAGAATATAGTAAACGGAAGAAAAAGAAACGGCGAAAACAGTGCACGCCAGCATTGCAGCAATGACCGACAGCAAAATGACCGTGTTGAAGGCATTTCTTTCAATGGTTTTCAGCATTTTCAGCCCGGCAGAGGAAATCAGATAGATCACACATACCTGTATTCCGCGGAAAGCACGGGAAACCCATGTAAGGCTTAAGAATTGATCAAAAAACAGTGAGATGCAAAAAATTACGGTAAACGAAGGAATACAAACCGCCACGGTAGCCGCCGCAGCACCGAACAAGCCTGCAATTTTATAGCCGATATATGTGGCGCTGTTGATTGCAACCGGTCCGGGTGTAGACTCGGCAATGGCTACCATATTCAGAAAGTCGTCCTTTTCGATCCACTTTTTGCGCTCTACAAATTCGTTTTCAAGCAGCGCAATCATAGCATATCCGCCGCCGAAGGTAAAGGCGCCGATTTTAAGAAAGGTGAGAAACAAAGTCCACTCTTTTCTCATTGCCGCACCGCCTGTCTTTTACGGATAATAAAAAGTATAACGATACCGAGAATAATCAGGCAACCGGACAGCACCTGTGATACACGGATACCCGGAAGGAGATAAAGGCTGTCGGAGCGCAGCCCCTCCACAAAAAGCCGTATCGTTCCGTACCCGATCATATAAAACGGAAGAAGATAGCCTTTTCGCCTGAAATGCGGGTAGCATATCAGCATAGCGGTGAGTAAAGCTAAATTCAATGCGGATTCGTAGAAAAAAGTTGCCTGCCGCCATTGGTCGATTTCTTCTATGTAAACGCCGTAAGGAAAAAAGCAGAGCGAAGGATTTGTAATTTGGTTTCCGTATGCCTCTTGATTGACAAAATTCCCCCAACGCCCCATAGCTTGCCCAAGCACAAGGCTCGGCATCAGGGTATCGGCAAGTGACCAAAAGGAAATCCGTTTTACTTTACAGTAAATCAATGCGACTGCGACACCTCCGAACACTCCGCCGTAAATGGCAAGACCCCCTCGGTTAATTTCAAAAACAGAAAGCAGGTCGTTTTTGTAATTATCCCATTCGAAAATCACATAGTAGGCTCTTGCACAAATAATGCATACGGGGATCAGACAAAGAGCAAGATCGTATATATGCTCCTTGTTGATGCCGGTTTTTCTGCATCGGTATATCGCCAAAGCAAAGCCAAGCACCATACCGCAGGTGATAATGATTC